>JAEIGA010002611.1_pt1 | contig 28678 bp, 35 predicted proteins | sample 9270691 | NCBI WGS metagenome assembly JAEIGA01 (sample SAMN17057246, study PRJNA624740) | gut metagenome | biome: biome; isolation source: fecal sample | host: Bos grunniens | place: China: Xizang | collected 2019
AAAATATGCATAGATGCGTAACTTTATACATCAGATGTATTTGCGCTTGCTTTCGACAACGAGGCCGATAACGGTGACGGCGCTGATATGCTCACCCTCAAATCGGCGGGGGGGATAATAGGGGTTGACGCTCTGCAGCTCGATCCAGTCGTCGTTGTACACCACGCGCTTGACGAGACCCTCTTCGCCGTCCACCATCACCACCGCATAGCGACCGCTGTCGACACTCTCCTGACGGCGCACCAGCACCAGATCGCGGTCGTTAATGACGGGGGTCATACTGTCGCCGCTCACGCGCAGCCAAAAATACTCCTCGCCGCCGCGCAGCATATCTGCATCCACAGGTTCAGTACCCGACGGGTCTTCAAAAACCAGACCGCCACACCCCGCGCGCACCGCGCCGATGATCGGTACGGGTACGACATCTGCCGAGGGGCGAACGTCCTCGCGTTCGGTCGGATCGTCGCTCAGCCCTTGCAGCCACAAGGGGTCAACGTGAAAATGACGGGCTAGTGCGTACAGGGTGGGGAGATTGATCTTGGAGGTGTCACCGCGCTCCCACCGCATCACGGTGGATTTATTTACTCCGGTCAGTTGCCCGATCTGCTCGAGCGTTTCGCGGGAGTCCTCGCGGCATTGCCGCAGGCGTAGGGCAGTGAGATTGTCCATCATAACAGCTCCTGTTCTTATATATGGGTGTTATAAGCATCATACCACAACAAATCGCAAATTGCAACAAATATTTTTGAAAAGTTGCATTTTGCTATTGACAAAATGGAAAAAACTGGCTACAATTATTTACAGACGAACAAACGTTCTGCATCGAGGTGAGGCAATGATCGTAGGGGATTGGATCAGAATAACGGCTTCTTTATCACCGGATACACCGGTGATTTTTTATAATTCCTCCGAGAAGCCGCTGGAGAGCGATGCGTACTGCGAGGGAAGTGCCGTCCACTCGTCCCGACTTTGGGATGCGAAGATGGGCTGGGTCCCCTGTGTAACAGTCGAGCTTGGGGAGGAATGCTGACTTTTTTCGACAAAAAGTTGCAAAAAGCAATATTTGGAGGTGTTTATGCACAACAAACCATTAGGAAAGCGCAAGCCTGCGGACATCGCAGCGGCAATCGAGCGAGCGAAGAACTATGCCGAGGCGCAGGCCGTTCCGCTGACAGCGGAGAGGCTCGCGGCGGAGTTGGATATGGATCTCACGCTGTTCCACACCATCGCCGAGGGGTTGCTGCCCTGTGAGAGCAAGTCTCTTGCCGCTAAGGCTGCGATGATCCAACGCGCTTGCGGTGAGGCGACGGCGAGTGTGGTTGAGCACGCGATGCGCCGTGGCTCGGGGACGAATATGCACATGGCCTATCTCAAAAACAACGCCGGCTACGACAAGCCGAAGGCGGAAAAGAACAGTAAAGAAACGGACGGCGGGTTGCCGCCGGTGGTCTTTATCGGAGAGGAGAATATCGGTGACTGATATGCGAGAATTGATGCGAGTATACAAGGAGTCTTTTGAGAAGCTCCGCGTCAGACACGAGGAGCTGACGCGCGAGATTCTCACCTACGACAAGAGGGTCGCCCTGCTCGAAGAAGAAATGGACGAGCTGCAGGAGGTGATGCGGATGATCCGCCCCTATCTGTCGGACGAATGAGCGGCGGCAGTACAGTCGTTTCGCTGCCGCAGATCGTCGGCGGCGGGTATCGGCGCTTTTGGGATTGCCGCACGCGATACCGTGTGGTGAAAGGGGGTAAGGCGTCCAAGAAATCATCGACCACGGCGCTGTGGTACATCGTTCATTTAATGAAATATCCCGAGGCAAATCTCCTCGTGGTGCGGCAGGTCTACCGCACCCACGCGGACAGCACCTTTGCTCAGCTCAAGTGGGCGATCAAGCGTCTGCAGGTAGAGCATCTCTGGCAAGCAAGCCGCGAGCCGTTAGAGCTTCGGTATCTCCCGACAGGACAGCGCATCCTGTTTCGCGGGTTGGATAATGTTGAGAAGATCGCGTCCACCACCGTCGAGCAGGGGGTGCTGTGCTGGGTATGGGTGGAGGAGGCGTTCGAGATTCCCCGCGAGGCGGATTTTGATAAGCTCGACCTATCCGTGCCGCGCGGTGAGGTCGCGCCGCCCTTGTTTAAGCAGACGACGCTGACCTTTAATCCGTGGAACGAAAATCACTGGCTCAAAAGCCGCTTTTTTGACCGTGCGGATGAGCAGGTGTTGGCGATCACCACCGACTATCGGTGCAACGAGTTCCTCGACGACACCGACCGCGCTCGGTACGAGCAGATGCGGGTGAACAATCCCCGCCAATACGCCGTCGCGGGCTTGGGACAGTGGGGACACAGCGAGGGACTGGTGTTCGAGAATTGGGTGGTTGAGGAGTTTTCGCTTGGGCGTCTGCGGCGGGAAGGGCTGCGGCACATCTTTGGGCTCGACTACGGCTACACCAACGACCCAACCGCCTTCATTGCCGCGGCGGTGGATGAAAAGGAGAAACGCATCTTTATCTACGATGAGCATTATGAGACCAAAATGCTCAACGGCGACATCGCCGCGATGATTATCGCTAAGGGGTATCACAAGGAGCGAATCCGTGCCGACAGCGCTGAGCCGAAATCCAACGATGATCTGCGGCGGCTGGGTATCGGTCGCATACAACCCGCACGTAAGGGCCCCGATTCGGTGACGGCGGGTATTGCGCGATTGCAGGAATATCGGCTGGTCGTCCATCCGCGGTGCGTGCACACGGCGGCGGAGCTCGGCGCGTATTGCTGGCAGAGTGGCGCGCGAGAGGGGTCGTATATCAACCGCCCCGCCGACCGCGACAATCACTTGATGGATGCACTGCGCTACGCGATGGAGGATGCGCCGCGTGCGGTCAACCAAGGAAAACCTCGTCGCTATGGCTTCGGCGGCGGCTGGGATAAATAGGGATGGAACGAATAGAAAGGAGAAGACAATGTTTTTGATCGGGTTTATTTGCGGCGTGGCGCTGCTGATGCTGCTGACGGTGCTGTGTGACGACGGCGAAGACCGTCTGTACGAGGACAAGGCGGTGTCGATGGCACGGCGCGAGGCGCAGACAGAGCAGGACCGGCAGCAGACACGCAATTTTCTGTATTACGACGGCACCGAAATGCCGCTGAAGAAGGAGGATCTCTATGAGTAAAAAGCAAGCCCCCGTCACCCCCGAGCAGGTGTTCGAGGAATACCGCCGCGGAGTGACCTACAAGCAGACGCTGGGCAAGCACGGTCTGGTCGAGCAAAACCGCATCAACGAGCGGTTCTATTCGGGCGATCAGTGGTACGGCGTCAACTGCGGAGACAACCGTCCGCTGGTGCGGCACAACGTCATCAAGCGCATTGGCGAGTTTAAGATGGCGATCGTCGCCTCGTCGCCGATGGCGGTGCAGTTCTCTGCCGAGGGCGTGCCGAACACGCTCGAGCTGCGCGGACGGGTGGAGGCGATCCGTCAGCAGATGCAGGCGGGCGCGGTGGATACCGCCGCCATCACCGCTGAGGAGGAGGCGCAGGTCGTCGCGGGTGCGCTGACCGATTATTTCGCCACCACCTCCCGCCGCCTCGGGCTGGACACGCTTGCCCGTCAGGCGCTGCGCAACGCCTACATCGGCGGCACGGGGGTGCTGTACACCTATTGGGACGATCGCGTGCGTACGGGGCTGTACGCCGATATGTCCCGCACCAAGCCCATCTGCGGGGACATCGCCTGCGAGGTGCTGGACATCGAGCACGTGTACGTCGGCGATCCGCTCATCGAGGAGCTGCAGCAGCAGCCCTACATCCTCATCGCCCAGCGCAAGCCCGCCGCACAGCTGCAGCGGCTCGCGAAGCGATGCGGCAGCGGCGATTGGCGGAGCATCCGTCCCGACGAGGGCGGCGAGGATATGAACGCGCACGCGACGCTGCTCACCCGCTTCTGGAAGGAGTGGAACGAGGACGGCACCGCCTGCACTGTCAAGGCGATGCAGGTCTGCCGCGGCGCAGTGGTGCGCGAGCCGTGGGATATGGGGGTAAGGCTGTATCCCTTGTCAGCCTTCAAATGGGAGGAAAAGCGCTGCCGCGCTTACGGAGAGAGCGAGATCCCGCATCTTATCCCCAATCAGATCGCCATCAACCGTACGGTGTCGGCGGGCGTTTGGGCGGTGATGATGATGGGGATGCCCATTATGCTGGTCAACGGCGACGTGGTGCAGCAGCCCATCACCAACGACCCCGGTCAGGTCATCCCCGTTTACGGGTCGGCGGAAGAGGTGCAGAACGCGGTGCGGTATGTCGATCCGCCTGCCTTCTCCGCACAGCTGGATGCCAACGTGCAGAGCCTGATCACCGACACGATGACGCAGGCGGGTGTTAATATGACCCTGCTCGGCGACGTCAAGCCGACCAATACGTCGGCGATCCTCGCGGTGCGCGAGGCTTCGCTGATGCCGCTGCAGATGGTGAGGAACCGCTATTTCCGTTTTCTGGAGGAGACGGCGCGCATCTGGTGCGAGTTCTGGCTCGCGATGTACGGCAACCGCGCGCTCAAGCTGCAACAGGCGGACGGGGTGTGGTATATGCCTTTTAATGCGGAAAAATACCGCGATATGCTGCTGAGTGTCACGGTGGACGTCGGCAACGGCAGCCAGTACAGTGAGGATCGTTCGGTGGAAACGCTGGACAACCTCTATAAGAACGGTGTCATCACCGCAAAACAGTATCTCAGTCGCCTGCCGCAGGGGTACGTCCCCAAGCTGGATGCCTTGCTGCAGGAGCTGAAATAACCTACTCACCGACCAATAAAAAGGGGGTGAGGGATATGATCTAGGAGGTAACAAAATGAACGAAGAGACCCTGCGGTCGACCGAGACCGCGCCTACAGAAACGACACTGCCGACCGAGACTATGCAGACCGCGGAGGAAACCCCTGCGGTACAGACGGCTGAGCCGCTCACGCAGGAAGCATCAACACAGGAGGAGCTCGTGGCGTCGGACATCACCCACCGACTTGCCGAGGAGTTCTTCTCGTTGCGGGAGGAATTCCCCGCCATCCACAGCCCCGAACAGCTGCCGGACGCTGTATTGGAACTGGCGGCGCAAAAGAATATCCCGCTGTTTGATGCGTATCTGCGGTTCCGTTACGAGGAGGAGAAGCGGGTGCGGCAGGAGGAGGAACGCCGCCGATTGGCGGCGGCACGCTCCACCGGCTCACTGATGCAGGGGGCGGCGGATGCCGACCCTGAGCAGGAAGCGTTTCTGCGGGCATTCCGCACAGCATTAAAGTGATTGCAAAAAAGAAAGGAACGATGAGAATGAGCCTCAATTTAGAATCTATCTCCAAGAAAATGACCGACGAACTGGATAAAGCGGTTGCGCAGAAGCCCGTGACGGGTTTCTTGGCGGACAATAACCTGCGCGGCAAGTTCGTCGGCGCCAAGACTGTGATGATTCCCGAGATGAACGTCTCCGGTCTCGGCGATTACAACCGCGACACCGGCTTTGTCAACGGCACGGTGTCGGTGTCTGCGACTCCCTTCACCCTGACGATGGACCGTGGCCGCTCCTTCCAGCTTGACCGCGAGGATCACGACGAGTCCGGCGTGGCCGATCTCGCGGGTCAGATCATGGGCGAGTTTGTCCGCTCGCAGGTCGTGCCCGAGGTGGACGCCTATGTGCTGTCCAAGCTCGCAGGCTACGCTGCAGGTGCGGCACAGACGGTTGACGGTACCCCCGCGACCGATGCGCTGTCGATGCTGTCTGCCGCTATCGCCAACGTGCAGAACGAGGTCGGCTATGATGAGGAGTTGGTTGCCTTTGTTGACAGCGCGATGTGGTCTGCTCTGCAGAACAGCCCCGAGATCGCCCGTATGCTGGTGGTGAGCGACTTTGCTCGCGGCGACGTGCATACCGAGGTGACCTCCTTTAACGGTGTGTCCATTCTGCCCGTGCCGGATAGCCGTATGAAAACTGCCTACACCTTCCACGACGGCATTTCCGATGGCCAGCAGGAGGGCGGTTTCGCTCCCACCGCCGAGGCGAAGAACATCGGTCTGCTGGTGATGCCCCGCCGTGCGGCTTCGCTCATTAAGAAGACCGAGCAGGTGCGCTGCTTTGATCCCGCGCACAACCTGCAGGCAGACGCGTGGAAGATGGACTACCGTCTCTATTACGATGTTGTGCTCAAAAACAGCCTCACCGGCGGTGTGTATACCTACGTATATTGATCCTACCCTTGATGTGTACGGGGAGGAGGAATTGCCTTGACGGGACTGATGATCCTTCGGCAGGCGTATAGTCTACTCGGAGACGAAAAGCGTCTCGCCACCGCCGATGCCGACGAACAGGGGCTGGCGACGGTCAATCAGATTTACAGCGAATTGTGGCACCGCGAGCATCGCACCCGCTTCGAACCGCTTGAGGCGCTGCAGCAACCGTTGCTACTCTCTTGCCGCTTTTTACCGGCGATGGCCTATGGCACTGCGATGCTGCTGTGCGTCGGGGATGAGCAGTCGGTCGCGCACGGTCGTTTCTTGACGCTGTATCAACGCGCGGCATCTCGTACGGGCGGCATCGCGGAAGGACGGTGGGATACGCTGTGGAAGACAGAGACGTGAAGAAAGTTGATCGCGCACGGTTCAACCGCTTGGTGATGCAGCGGGAGCTCGAACACGAGATCCTGCGGCGCAGACAGCAGCGAGCGGAAGCCGACGGACAAAAATCCGATGGAGAGAATAAGCTAGACGCCGAATGACGGCAGGTGCGCGAGGAGAGAAGGGCGACCGATATTTATCGGTCGCCCTCTCTTTATAATTTGCAGTTGACTTGTCCTGTAAATGTTGATAGAATAAACTATATATTACTTAAAGGGAGGCGTTGGCGATGGATCTGTGCGTAGCGGGACTGCCAATCCGCGTGGAGAGCGCGGACACCGAGTTCTTTTCGCGTCGTTTTGCCGAATATCAGCGGGATGACGGTCGTGCCCCCGTGCTGACCATGCGCACGCGCCGCCTTGAGCACATACCCATCCCCGAGGGTGAACCAGTGCAGCGCATTAAGCAAGTCGAGATCGTGCGCACGGCGGACGGGCGGCTGTGTCGGTATCTTCGTGGGAAATACGCCGACGGAAGTCCCGGGCCTGTGCTGTTTGCCATCTATTATACGCCCGACTATGCTGAGGTGGATATCGAGCTGTTTGCCGAACGACACCACCCGGTGTTTTCGCTGACCGACTATGAATATATGTATACCGGTGCGTCGTTTCACAACCGCTTGGCGATGCTCGGCGGTGGGGTTTTGCATAGCTCGTCCATTGCGTGCAAAGGGCAGGGCATTGCGTTTTCCGCTCCCTCCGGCACGGGCAAGTCGACCCACACAGGGCTGTGGAAAGAAGCGTTTGGCGATGCGGTGGAGATCATCAACGACGATAAGCCCGCTATTTGGTTTGATGGCGATCAGGCGATGCTGTGCGGCACGCCGTGGAGCGGTAAGACGGCGCTTAATCGTAATCTCACCGTGCCGCTGAGAGCGATCGTGTTTATCGAGCGCGGAGAGGAGAACATCATCCGTCGTCTGGACACGGTGGACAGTATGTTCCATCTCACCACGCAGATCTGCCGCCCTTATTACGACGAGGCATTGGGCATTAAAATGCTGGACTTCACCGAACGGGTACAAGCGAACGTCCCTGTATACTGTCTCACATGCAACATCAGCCACGAGGCGGTTATGACGGTGTTTAATGAGATTTTTCCAAAGGAGAACTTATGATATGAAAATTAAAAACGGATTTGTTTTGCGCAGTGTCGGTGGTCACTCCATCGTTGTGCCCGTCGGCGCGCAGACAATCGATTTTAACTGTATGATCACGCTCAATGAGACGGGCGCATTTTTGTGGCAGCAGCTGCAGAGCGAGCGCTCGTCGCAGGAGCTAATCGAGGCGCTGCTCGCGGAATACGAGGTTGAGACCGCGGTTGCCGAGGTGGATGTGGCGCGCTTTGTCGAGAAGTTGCAGCAGGCGGAGCTGCTCGTATGAACGGTGAACGGAACGCGGTAACCTTGCAGGTGTCGATGGAGGAGCTGTCCCCGTTGATGATCTCCTGCCTTGACGAGGGAAAGGAAGTGCTGCTCACCGTTACGGGGAACAGTATGGCGCCCTTTCTGCGGCACAGTCGCGATCAGGTCGTGCTAAAAAAGCCAGCCGACCAGACTGCGTTACAGCCCGGAGAGGTGCCGCTCTATCGACGCAAGAACGGGCAGATGGTACTGCACCGTATCGTCGAGCGGGACGACGGAATGAAGCGCTGCTTATATGGCGAGTGCGAGCCTTTGCAGTCGATGCATTCGAGCAGCTCGTTGACCTATACGATGCTGGGCGATGCCCAGACACAGCGCGAGCCGAATATTCACCCCGAGCAAATCGTGGCGGTAGCTACCGCCTTTGTGCGCAAAGGTAAGCGTTGGGATTGCTGCGGTACCGCCTACCGTCGGCGTTCGCTGCGTTGGCACAAGCTGATGCCGATAAGAATGTCGCTTGTTCGGCTGTGGCATCTGCTGCACGGTGTGAAGAATCGGGTAAAAGCTGTTCTCAAAATAACAAGGAGATAGTATTATGACCTCACCGACTGCGAACAAGTGGATATGGCGAATCGCCCGACCCGACGTCGGGAGAATCGTGTTGCTTTCTGTGCTGACGGGGGCGTCCTCGGCGGCGGCGGTGGTGTTTGCGCTGCTCACCCGACAGGTGGTGGATATTGCTGTCGGGGATGCGCAAGGCAACCTGTGGGTATATATCGGTTGGCTGTTTGGCGTGCTGTTGATGCAGATCGCCATCGAGGTGTTTAATAGCCAGTTTAACACTCGCATTGCGGGCAGGATGGAGATGCGTATTAAGGAGCGTGTCTTTACGGCACTGTTTCGTAAGCAGTGGGTCGATGTCAGTCGTTTCCATTCGGGTGAGCTGCTCAATCGCCTTAACGCAGATGGTCATATTGTGGTGACGGGCGTAGTGGGTTTTGTGCCGAAACTGGTGTCGCTGGTAACCCGCTTGATTGCGTGCTTGACGGTGTTGGTGATCTTGGATGGTCGCTTTACGGCAATTATGCTGGGATTCGGTTTGTTGCTGCTCATCTGTAGCCGCGCCTACGGCAAGCGAGTGAAGCGCCTGCACAAAGAATGCCAGGAGAGCGATGGCAAGACCAAGTCTTTTGCGCAAGAGGCGTTGGAGAACTGGATGATGATCCAGGCGTTTGACGGCGGAGATGTTGTGTGTGGACGGCTTGGTGAGCGATTAATGGCACATTTCACCAACCTTATTCGCCGCAATCGATGGAGTACGGCATCGCACGGCGTGATGCACCTGCTGTTTTCCGGCAGCTACTATGCGGCGCTGGCATGGGGTGCAGTCCGCTTGATGGCGGGGGCGATCTCCTATGGTACTCTGACCGCTTTTTTGCAGATCGTGGGGCAGATCCGTCAACCGTTTATGAGTATGTCGGGGTTGATGCCGCAGTACTACAATATGCTGGCATCCGCCGAACGCCTGATAGAATTGGAGGATCTCTCCGACGAACCGCGTGTGGCGGCAACGATACAGGAGCCATGGGGGAAATCGCTGCAGGCGTTGGAGATTGTCGACATCCATTTTGCTTATGAGGCTGACCACCCTGTGCTGACGGGGGCGTCGCTGACGGTGCGCCGCGGCGAGTTTGTTGCGCTCAGCGGATTCTCCGGCATCGGAAAATCGACCCTGTTTAAGCTGATGCTCGGCTTCTATGTGCCGCAGTTCGGTACGCTTACCGCGGTGACCGCGGGTGGACGATACACACTTGGTGCATCGACACGCGGATTGTTTGCCTACGTGCCGCAGCAGAGCGTATTGCTTTCCGGTACGATTCGTGAGAATATTGCATTCTGTTGCCCTGATGCGACCGAGGAAATGATCTGGGCGGCGGCAGAGACGGCGGCGATCGCGGACGTTATCTGCGCACTGCCTGGCGGACTGGACACGCCGCTCGGTGAGCGTGGAGCGGGGCTGTCCGAGGGACAGATCCAGCGCTTGGCGATTGCGCGGGCGGTGTTGTACGACGCACCGATCCTGTTGCTTGACGAGGCGACGGCTTCGCTCGACGAGGCGACGGAAGAGTTGGTGCTACGCAACCTACGCGCGCTGACGGATAAGACCTGCCTGTGCATCTCTCATCGTCCTGCGGCCTTGCAGGTGTGTGACCGCGTTATCCATGTGGAAGACGGAAAATTGATCGAATAAACAAACCGATCCCCTCGGTGAACAGCCGAGGGGATCGGTTCTTATTTAATCTTCAAATTGGGTTAGATGACCTTTGGTGCGCATATTCGGGTAATTCCACTGGCGCAACACCTCGTACACGCCGACCGCCACGGAATTAGATAAGTTGAGTGAGCGGGCGGCATCGTTGTCGATCATCGGCAGGCGCACGCAGGAATCGGGGTTGTCGTGCAGCAGGGCTTCGGGCAGACCCTTGGTCTCCTTACCGAAAACGAGATACGCGCCGTCGGGGTAGATCACATCCGAGTGGATGTGCTTTGCCTTGGTGGAGAAGTAGAAAAACGGTCCTTTGTTTTTCGCGAAAAAGTCGTCGAGGTCCTTATAATAGGTGATGTCCAGCAGGTGCCAGTAGTCCAGCCCTGCGCGTTTTAATTTTTTATCGTCGATGCGAAAGCCGAGCGGCTCGACGAGATGTAAGCGTGCGCCCGTCGCGGCGCAGGTGCGGCTGATGTTGCCGGTGTTTTGCGGAATCTCGGGCTCGACGAGTACGATGTTGAGGGTAGGCAAAAGAAAAACCCCTTTGTGTGTCAAATTCTACATCAAATAGTAACATACTTTTCCTGCCGACGCAAGAAAAATTCCGCGCGCGGTGATAATTTCCCGTTGGATGCGCACACTAATGCCGAAAGGAGGCGTTGGAGATGAACAATAAATCGTTCGGCAATTTTGTCAAAGGTATGGGGATGGGCGTAGCGCTCGGCTGTGCCGCAGGTGTGGTCGGCACCTGCTATATGAAGAAAAACAAAAAGGGACTCAAGCGCAACGCAGGGAAAACGCTGCATTCCATCGGCGATCTGTTGGAGAATGTGACGGATATGTTTTGATGCGGCAAAAGGCAGGAGACATTCCTGCCTTTTTTGCTGTATAGAAGAGGAATTTGCCGTTTTATGCTTTACAAACCGCCGAAAGTCGTGTAAAATAATACGGAATAAATATAAGGATGTGACCTTTTTTGAATAACATTGATGATAAAGAATGGATTGAGACGCAACCGGGAATCGAGTCTGAGGAAGAGATGGGTATCTTCGGCCGTTCGAAATCCCGCGAGGAGATCAAGGCTGAGGAGAAAGCACGTAAGAAGGCGGAACTGGAGGTTCTGCGCGATGCGCGTCGTCTCGCAAAAGAGGCGAAAAAAGTCGCACCGAAGGAGAACCGCCGCGATCTGCTGGTGATGGGCTTCATTCTGCTGGTGATCCTGATCGGAATCGGCGTGGCGCTCGGCACGAGCATCCACAAGGCGAATAAAGAGCTGAGCTACGAAATGAGCGAGGATACCCCCGGCTATTTCTACGACGGCGAGGCGACGCCCGAACTCGATGAGGACGGCCTCACTGCCACGGTCAACGAGGTGTATTACACCAACGGCGGGCATCTGTGCGTGCATATGACGCTCGGCAACGGCGCGGATAAGGCGATGCGTCTGGATACGCTGGAGGTCAAGATCTCGAACGGCAACTCCGAGGCACTTATCGCCAGCGGCTACACCGCGAATATCGACGATACTTATACCGTGTCTGCGGGCGGCACCAACACCTATACCTTCTACATCAAGCCCGAGCACGTGAAGATCGCCGACGATACGCTGCAGACTATTGGCTACGAAATTACCGCGGTGGGAACACTCTTGGAGGAATAAACAACCTATGTTAGAACTGCAAAATGTATCATTCATTGTCGATAACGACGGCACACAGCGTGAGATCTTAAAGGACATCAACCTCACGATCGACGAGCGCTTTGTTGCGGTTACGGGCCCGAACGGCGGCGGTAAATCCACCCTCGCGCGGGTTATCGCGGGCATCAACAAGCCGACTTCTGGGCGCATCCTGCTTGACGGTGAGGACATCACCGAAATAAGCATTACCGAGCGCGCGAAAAAGGGCATCAGCTTCGCATTTCAGCAGCCCGTGCGATTTAAAGGCCTGACGGTGCGCGATCTCATCACCCTCGCGGCTGGGCGTGATATCACCATCACCGAGGCGTGCTCCTATCTGTCCGAGGTTGGTCTTTGCGCGCGTGAGTATATCGGGCGAGAAATTAACGCGAGCCTGTCGGGCGGCGAATTAAAGCGTATCGAGATCGCGATGATCATCGCCCGCGGGACGAAATTTTCGCTCTTTGACGAGCCGGAGGCGGGCATCGACCTGTGGAGCTTCAACAACCTCATTCAGGTGTTCGAGAAGATGCACGAGAAGCTCGGTGGCTCGATTATGATCATCTCGCACCAGGAGCGTATCCTCAACATCGCTGACCGCGTGATTGTGCTCGCAGACGGCAAGGTAAAGGCCGACGGCGCGCGCCAGGACATCCTGCCTGAGCTGCTCGGCAGCCACGAGGCGTGCTCGGTGCTGACGGATAAGTTATAAGAGGTACAAAGCTATGGACAAGATTGAGAAAAATCTGCTCGAGCAGATCGCGGATCTGCACGACGTACCGCAGGGTGCGTATAATATCCGTGCCAACGGCCAGCTGTCGTCGCGTGCGACGACCGAAAACGTCGATATCGTTACCAAGACGGACAAGCCCGGCATTGATATTATCATCAAAGCGGGCACCAAGAACGAGAGCGTGCACATCCCTGTGCTCATCAGCCAGACGGGACTGCAGGATCTGGTGTATAACGACTTCTACGTCGGCGAGGACGCGGACGTTACCATCGTCGCGGGCTGCGGTATTCACAATGCAGGCGACGATGAATCTCGCCACGACGGCATTCACTCCTTCCATCTTGCAAAGGGTGCGCGCCTGCGCTATATTGAAAAGCACTATGGCGAGGGGGACGGCAACGGCGAAAACGTGATGAACCCCACCACCGTGGTCGAGCTCGACGAGGGCGCGTATATGGAGATGGAGACTACCCAAATCAAGGGCATCAGCTCCACGGTGCGCGTGACCAAGGGAAGACTCGGCGACGGCGCGACGCTGATTGTTAAAGAGAAAATTATGACCCACGGCAAGCAATACGCAGAGACGGATTTCACCGTCGATATGGACGGCGAGGATTGTAGCGCGAACGTCATTTCCCGTTCGGTCGCTAAGGGCACGTCGCGACAGGTGTTCCGCTCCCGCATCAACGGCAACAACCGCTGCTCGGGGCATACTGAGTGCGATGCCATCATTATGGACGACGCGTGCGTCAGCGCGATTCCCGAGGTAACGGCGAATCACCTTGAAGCGGCGCTCATCCATGAGGCGGCAATCGGCAAAATTGCAGGCGAACAGCTTATCAAACTGATGACCCTCGGTCTGACCGAGGAAGAAGCGGAAGAGCAGATCGTCAGCGGATTTTTGAAATAAGCGTAAAAGCCTCCCTTGTGTAAAGGGAGGCTTTTACTGTATCTTTTGACGGGCGGTCGAGGACGCCCGCCCCTACGATCTTGTTTGGGGCTTGTGCTTGTAGGGGATGGCGCTTGCGACATCCCGTGGAGATGTGCGACTTTGGCGGGACGTCGTAAACGCCGTCCCCTACGCAGGAATTCGTGGTCGTGTTGTAGGGGACGGGTCTCCCGTCCCGAATGGATCGGGACAAACCTCACGGGCGGGGAAACCCCGCCCCTACGATGGAATGTGTAGATTTGTGCGCAACGAACTCCCCACCCGAGCGGGTGGGGAGTTCGTTTTATGTCAGATCACTTCGTAGTCGATGTCGTATTTTTCCTCGGTGTAGCCGTAGAGATTATCGTAGTAGTCATCCTCGACCTTCTCGGCTTCTAACTTGCTTTGACATATCGCATCGAATATGGCGTACTTTTTATAGGGGACAGTATAGGCAATATCCATATTCGTTATGTTATCGTACTCGACCAGGTAATAGCTTCCGTACAATTTTTCAATTGTGTACTCGTAATTCTGCAGCAACATATCGTCGGAACAAGAATACAGCGTGATGGAGTAATCGTTGTTGTAGCGTTCGCTTTCGCTGCGGGCGTCACCCGCGACGTGGGCAACAACCTCGTGGACTGCTTCTTCCTGTTCCTTGGTCAGCAGATAGGTGTGTTCCGTGAACTCTTGTGTTTCTGCGTTGAATTTCGTGTACCTGTAGCAATAGCCCGTGGGGTTAAATGCTTCTTTTAGCCGTGCGGCCAGTTCGTCGTATTTATCCGAGCGGCAGTAATAAAGGTCTTCCATATAGTCGACGGAGCGTAACAGCAGACCGTCGTTGAAAGAACGGAACGTAACACCGAGCATATTGCTGAGCAGCACGGGAACGTCCTTGTCGGTAACGTAGATAGGATCGGGATTTGCATTAGTGGCGGCAAGGTACTTGTTATTCGGCAGCAGGCGATACTGTGTCTTACCCACCATAATAACGTCGCCGTTTTCGGCGTACACGCCGTGGTGCGCGCGCATCTCGTCGATGGCGTTACAACCCGTCGTACACAGGCAGAGGAGAATAAACGACAGGCAAAGTGCGAATAACCGTTTGAGCTTTTTCATAGGTTTATTCCCCCTTATTCCAGATTGAGCTTGTGGCGAATAATGCTGTGGGATACGACGAACAGTGCCACCGAAAGCACAAGGGAGAGTATAATGCTGCCCCACATTACCCAGTGGATGCACAGGGCGGGTGCTTCTACAAACAATTCTCCGAGGCTCTCCCACGGCAGGAATGTGGACATGATCACAAACACCGTGCCGATCGCCTGCGTGGCGAGGTAGTAGCCGAAATACACGCCGACGGCGGCGAGTACGCGGTTTTTGTGGAACATCTGCCCGACGGTGATGCATCCGTAGAACAACAGCAACTGATAAATTCTGGCGACGAGCATCGCCAGAATAAATTCGATGGCAAACAGCCACAGGTTCGCTTCCCATTGTGCCGCGGTGGTGCCTCTGACCGCCTCGGCAAGTAACGTGGGTATTTGATCTAATAAGTAGAAGAGTGCTTTGCAGACCTCAAACAACACATCGCCTGCGGTGATGATACACAATGACAGCAATATGACGACCAGCGATGCCGCGTGCGTAATGACGGCGGTGGCAAGCTTGGTTAAAATATGCTGTGTCGGGGTAACGGGTAGAGTGAAAGAAAGATACCCTTCGCTGGTAAACAGATGGCGGTAAAACCGCGTGATGGTAAACACGTACGACATCGCTATCACCGCGATGATGCCAAAGACGTAACTTAAAATGGAAATGGCGGAAAGCGTGCCGTAAACGGTGTTATTTGCTTCAAAGAACTGAATGATGCGACCAAACACCGCGATGGCACCTAAGATACAGTAGACGGGGAGCATCGAGCGCATATAATACGCGATCTCGTGCCGAAACAGCTTCTTTACCATTTGAACACCTCCCTGAACAGCGCGTCGACCCTCTTACCGTTTTCCTCACGGATAGCATCGACGGTCTTTTGCAGCAGCACTTGCCCGTTTTGAATGAACACGACCTCGTCGAGCACCTGCTCAATATCCGCGATAAGGTGGGTGGAAATGAGCACGGTCGCGTCGGGGTTGTAATTGTTGATGATGGTCGAAATAACGTAATCGCGTGCGGCAGGGTCAACACCGGCGATCGGCTCGTCGAGTACGTATAATTTCGCATTGCGGCTCATCGTGAGGATGAGACACACCTTTTCCTTGTTGCCCTTGGATAAGGATTTGAGCTTGCGGTCGGGGGCGATATCCAGCTTATCCAACATCTGATAGGCCAGCTCCTCGCGGAAATCCGCATAGAAATCCTTGAAATAATCGACAATCTGCTTGACGGTCATCCAACTGTTGAGATAGACGTTGTCGGGCAGGTAGGCGACCAGCTTTTTCGTCTCCACACCCGGGATTTCGCCGTCGATGAGCACCCGTCCCGCGGTGGGGGTGAGCAGCCCGTTGAGAATTTTAATCAGGGTTGTTTTACCTGAGCCGTTGGGCCCCAAAAGACCGACGATTTTTCCGCTCTCCAGCGTGATATTCACGTTGTCCAGCGCGGTAACGCTGCCGTATGTTTTGGTCAGGTTTTTGCAAATCAATAATTCGCTCATATACTCCACTCCTCTACGTAGTCCTTGATGGCTTGCGGCGTCATGCCGAGCGCCTCCATTGCCGCAAAATACGCGGCAGTCTTTTCCGCCCACAGATTCTTGAGCGTTTGCATCGCGGGGGAGATATCCTCCGCCACGTACCACCCCGAGCCGCGCACGGAATACAAAATGCTCTGCTGTTCGAGCAATTCGAACGACCGTTGTACCGTGTTGGGGTTAACACCTGCCTCAAGCGCGGCTTCGCGCACGGAATACAGCCGTTCGTTGGGCTTGAGCTCGCCGAGCGCGATTTGCAGGCATACCTGCTCGCAAATTTGCGGTCCGAGCGGTCGACTTTTATCCAGTACCCACGCCATTGCCTCACCTCCGATATCAAACTGTGTTAGTTCACTAGTACAATAATACACTTTTTGGTTGAAAATGTCAAGACCGATTTTCAAAAAGCAAAACCGCCCGTTGATCACGGGCGGTTTCAGTATACGGATTTGATGGATTTCTTATTCCACGCCACGGCGGTAGAGGCCACGGGTGATGGCGGGTGGCGGGGGAGTGCCGTCGCGATACGCGCGCAGCACCTCGGCGACCTCGTCGGCGCTTTCGGTGGTGAAGTGGAACAGATAAAATGCGACTTTCGGTACCTCGTTCATTTTATCGCCCCAATAGAGCGGTACGGTGTTGAGCACTTCGCTGCAACCGCCCGTGCACATCACGGGGAACTGAGCGCCCGTGCGGTCGGTCAGCCCTTGGCTGTTACAACCTGCGCACGAGCCGAGCGCGGATTTGCGCGGACAATTACGGGTGAGCATCAACGGTTGCCGTCCGTACAGCAGGATGCCGACGGGGAGCGGTGCGCAAAGCACTTGCATTTGCGCAAACGTCAGTTCCATCGACAGCGTAGCGGCGGCAAGTCCGACACCTTTACAGACGGAAAGTGCTTGACTGTTCATCAAATTCAGCCCGAATCCGCCGATGGGGGATAGCCCCGCGGCCTTGGCGAGCGGGATCGTTCCCACATTGCCGCACAGCGCGGCAGTTGCCCCTGCCATAGCGGCGGCTTTCAGTTTTTGCGCGATGGCATCTTCTGTCCCGAACATCCCGCGCGGGATGTCTACACCAATCTTCTGCCCCGCGGCGGTCAGCGTGCGGACGGTGTCTGTCGGGGTGTCGAGCGGCAGGAACACGAGATAGGGACGCAGGACGTCAGAGTATTGCGCCGCACTCGAAAGACGGATAAACCACGCGGTGTCGGTTATTGCCTTTCCTGCGGGGCAGGGCGGCACAGCGGTGGTATCAAAGGGAATGGGGGTTATCTTGCTTCGCTCATTCAGCAGTTGTTCGAGTGCCTCACGGCGCAGGGCGTTGAGCCGCGCCATCGGCAGGGTCAGCCCCTCGTCGACGGTGACGGCGATCTCGGTCGGATAAAAGGGTGTGCCGCCCGTTTTAGAGAGCTGCTCTTTCGCGCGTTCGGGGTCGAGTGGGCGGTTGATCGCCTGCTCGGCACCGTCGGTGGTGACACACACGCGGTGTCCGTCCTCGTCGGTTACGGTGAGTGAGCAGACGTCTGTGTCGGCGGTAAAGTCCATTGCCACGGGAATGAGCGGCGTTTCCTTATCATACAACCGCGCAAGTGAGCCCAGCACGTCCGCGGCAGCGGTAACATCTTCTTTACGTCGTGTGCCGAACATATCGCCGCCAAGGCGATGGGTATAATACCCGTCGGTAAAGCCCGTGCGGGAGAACACCTTTTTGAGCGCGTCGAGTGTGTGGGGCTCGACCGTTTCGCCGCGGGCAGCGGCAGAATACACGGTGGATGCGGCTGCGACGTATTCGGGGCGTTTCATCCGCCCCTCGATCTTGAGTGAAGCCACGCCGAGTTCTTCCAGCTCGGCGATATAGTCAACAAGGCAGTTATCCTTGAGGCTAAGTGCCGCCGCATCGGGTGAGCAGGGGCGGGCGCTCTTGTCGGTGGGGGCAAAGGGCAGGCGACAGGTCTGGGCACACGCGCCGCGGTTACCGCTGCGTCGCCCGAGCATCGCGGAGAAATAGCATTGCCCCGATACGCTCATGCACAGTGCGCCGTGCACGAACACCTCAAGTTCCACACCGCGCCCCGCGCACGCCGCGATCTCCTCGCGGCTCATTTCGCGCGACAGCACGACGCGGGAGAAACCCGCGTCTCGCAGAAAATCCACCCCCGCGGGGGTGTGGCAGGAGAGCTGTGTGGATGCGTGCAGTGGCATCGTCGGTGCGGCGGCGCGGATACACCGCGCAAGCCCCAAATCCTGCACAATGAGCGCGTCCACCCCGCGCCGACAGGCGGTCTCGGCGGCACGCAGGGCATGTGCCATCTCATCGTCACGCACCAGTGTGTTGAGCGCGAGATGTACCTTGACCCCGCGCGCGTGGCAGTAGGCGACCGCTTCGGCGAGCTCGTCCTCGGTGAAATTATGAGCCGCCCGACGCGCGTTAAAGTCGGAAAGCCCTAAATAAACAGCGGCGGCGCCGCAACGCACCGCCGCTATCAGGCTTTCGGTCGAGCCGGCAGGAGCCAGCACCTCTAACCGAGCTTTTTTCACCGCTCGGCCAGCTTTCTGAGCAGATTTTCGTTGTCCTGCTTGAGACGGGCGACCTCACGGCGGAGGTTCTCGGTCTCGGAGCGGGAACGGTTGTTGTCATCAAAGAAGGACTTGAGCTGCTTGCGGAGATTATCCGCGGTCTGGGTCGCCTTCTTCGCCTCGTCCGCCTGCATCAGCGCGGTCATCACCGACGCCATCACAAGCGAGGTGCGGTTGTTGGCGTTCATCAGATTGCGAATGCGGGCATCCACCTGCGCGCCGAGCTCCTGCATATAGCCGGGGGTCTCGTCGGTGGTAATGACATAGTCGGTGCCGCAGATGTTAAGAGTCACTTTCTGTACCGAATCCATAGGTTGATCGTCCTTTCGTATAAAAATCGACAGGATATTACTTTCCTTCTTATTATACTCCATCCTTCGACGGCGGTCAAGAGGAAATCCGCCGCTTGGTCTTGCTCTCTGTAGAAAATTATGATAGAATATTGTATAGTATTATAAGAAAGGGGCGTTTGGCGGGATGAAACCGATCGGATTATACGTTCACGTGCCGTTTTGTCTGTCCAAATGCCCGTATTGCGACTTTTATTCGCTGGCAAGGCCGACCGAAGAGCAGCTAGACGCTTATGCCGCGCGTGTGTGCGCGGCACTGGATGAGTGGGCGGCGCGCCTGCCGGATACGACGGCGGATACGCTGTATTTCGGCGGCGGCACGCCCGCCTTGCTCGGTGGCGAACGGCTGGCATTGGTGATCGACCGCGCGCGGGCGCGTTTCGGGCTCGCCGATGCCGAAATTACGCTGGAAGCCAACCCCGCCGACGATCTGCACGACACCTTGGCGGCGTTTGCCGCCGCGGGAGGAAATCGCCTGTCCCTCGGGATGCAGTCCGCCTGTGCAGAGGAGCTCGCCATACTCGGGCGACGGCACACGCCAACCGACGTAGAGCGTACGGTTGTGGATGCCCGTGCCGTGGGGATCGAGAATATCTCGCTGGATATGATGCTTGGCATCTCGGGGCAGACCGAGGCGAGCGCGCACCACTCCGCGCGGGTCGCGGCGGCGCTCGGCGCTTCCCACGTGTCGGCGTATCTGCTCAAGGTGGAGCCGAATACCCCCTACGGGCGGTGTACGCCTCCTCTGCCCGATGAGGACGTGACCGCTGACCTGTATCTCGCGGCGATGGATGAGCTCGACACCCTCGGCTATCAGCAGTATGAGATCTCCAACACGGCGCTCGAGGGGCGAGAGAGCCGCCATAACCTCAAATATTGGTTAAGTGAGCCGTATCTCGGCATCGGACCTGCCGCGAGCTCCTGCCTCGGCGGGCGGCGGTTCGCCTACCCACGGGATCTTGCGGGCTTTATGAACGGCAGCGAGCCCGTCGACGAGCCGTCGGCCTCGATCGCGGTCGGCAGCCCGACGGAATATGCGCTGCTGCGCCTGCGGCTGACCGAGGGAATCGACGCGGCGGATTATGCCGCGCGCTTCGGCGAGCCGATCTCGTCGGCATGGCGTGAGCGGGCGGCAAGCCTGCCGCCGACACTGGTGACGCAGGATGCGGCGGGCATTCGCTTGACTCGCGAGGGCTTTTTGCTCTCGAATACCCTGTTGACACACATTCTTACGGAATAATTTAATCTTTGTTCATACTCCTTTCCCGAAATATGTTAAACTGTTAGTAGCGCAAAAGGAGGTTTATCCTATGGCAGGAATGAAAATTATGGTCGTGGATGATGACAGCAATATTTGCGAGCTTCTGCGCCTGTATCTGGAAAAGGAAGGCTTCGAGACGGTCATCGCGTCCGACGGCGCGAAGGCGGTGGCGATGTTTGACACCGAAAAGCCTGATCTGATGCTGCTTGACGTGATGATGCCGCATCTGGACGGCTGGCAGGTGTGCCGCGAGATTCGCAAGAAATCGCAGTGCCCTATTATTATGATCACCGCCAAGGGTGAGGTGTTCGACCGGGTGCTCGGTCTCGAGCTTGGCGCGGACGATTACGTGGTCAAGCCCTTTGAGACCAAGGAGGTCATTGCCCGTATCAAGGCGGTGTTGCGCCGCAGCGGTGCCGCTGAGGCGAAGAAGCAGCGGCAGGTTGAATACGATAACCTGTCAATCAATATGGAGAATTACGAATTGCGGGTGCACGGCACAACGATCGACACCCCGCCTAAGGAGATGGAGCTCATCTACCATCTCGCGAGCAACCCGAATCGCGTGTATACCCGCGATCAGCTGCTCGACGAGGTGTGGGGCTTCGAGTATTACGGCGACAGCCGCACCGTCGACGTACACGTCAAGCGCTTACGCGAGAAGCTGGACGGCGTATCCGAGCAGTGGACGCTCAAGACGGTGTGGGGCGTCGGATATAAGTTTGAAGTAAAGGATACCTAATATTGGGGGTAACGCGATGTTCAAAAGCGTTTTTTCCAAATATTTTACCGCGATATCACTGATCATCGTGTCGGGCTTTCTCGTGATGAGCGGGCTGCAGCTTGTGCTGTTCACCCGCTCGTTGACGGAGGATAAGCGGGTGCTTCTGCAGGAGAACGCGGATTCAATCGCCCGCCACACAGAGGTCACGGCGGTGGAATCACAGGTGATTAGTGGCGGCGAGGTCGTGTATCTGCTGGATCAGGAGGGGCTTACTCCGTTTCTTAAGATGATGGGCAATGCGATCGACGCGACCATTCTCATCTCGGATGCGCAGGGTGAAGTGCTGCTGTGCTCCGATGCGGACCTGCAGCCGAAGACAAAGGAACTCTCGCTGCGAAAATTAACCGATCAGGTGGGGGATTCGCTGTTCACAATCTCCACGCTGGAGGGCCTGTTTGAACGCCCGCAGTACGCGGCGGGTGTGCCCATTGAGATCAAGGAGCGTGTCATCGGCTATGTGCTGGTGTCCGCGCCGACGGCATCGCTGTGGAACACACTCAGCTCAAACCTCAAGGTGTATCTGGTGTCCGCGCTCGGCGCGCTGGCGCTGTCCTTCGTGGTTGTGTATCTGCTGACGATGCACATTGTCCGTCCGCTGCGACAGATGGCGGCGGCGACGCGGCGATTTGCGCAGGGAGATTTTAGTGCTCGCGTGAACGTGCGAGGGGAGGATGAGATGTCAGAACTTGCCGATGCGCTCAATCATATGGCGGTGTCGCTATCCTCGGTGGAGATGATGCGCCGCAGTTTTGTGGCGAACGTTTCGCACGAGCTTAAGACCCCGATGACTACCATCGCGGGCTTCGTGGACGGGATGCTGGATGGGACGATCCCTCCCGAGCAGCAGCCGCGTTATATGAAGGTCGTCTCGGATGAGGTTAAGCGACTCTCCCGCCTTGTGCGCTCGATGCTGGACCTCTCCCGCATTGACAGCGGCGAGCTCAAGATGACCACCGTACGGATGGATCTGACCGAGGCGCTGTGCGGTGTGCTGATCGCTTCCGAGCAGCGTATCGAGAAGAAGCATTTACGCATTACGGGTCTGGAGGATTGCGGCAAGACCGAGATCGACGGTGACTACGATCTGATGTGTCAGGTGTTGCATAATCTGGTGGATAACGCGATCAAATTCACCAACGACGGCGGAGATATTGATATCCGTCTGACGAAGGCGGACGGTCGCGTGTATTTCACCATCCGTAACAGCGGCGCAGGTATTCCCGCCGAGGAGATGCCGCAGATTTTTGAACGGTTTTATAAGAGCGATCGCTCGCGCGCGCTGGATAAAAACGGTATGGGCCTCGGACTGTATATCGTCAAGACGGTGATCGGCCTGCATCACGGCGAGGTCACCGTACGGTCGGTTGAGGGGGAGTTTACCGAGTTTGCTTTCTGGGTGCCTGCACCGTCCAATACGATCGAGCGGGCAATTCAATAATATTTCCCCAAATCTTCAAATAAAAAACACACAGCAGAATTATACTATTACTAGTGAACGATACATTTATCGGAAAGGTTGTGCCGCTATGTCGGATAATTGGAATAAGATCGAACCCGAGCAGCCCGTAGAGTCTGTTGTTGAGCCTGTGCCTGTGGAGAAACAGCCCACGGAGCCAGTGGTGGCATCTGAGCCGCCCGTAGAGCCCACGCCGGCACCTGAGCAGCCCGTCACGCCGCCGTATAACGGCTGGAGTAGCGACGGCAGCTATCGCTACGTGCCGCCGCGCACCGAGCAACCGTCTCAACCGACACCGCCGCCCACGTATCCTTCGGGTAGCGCTTACGGTGATCACGCGTATCGCGGCGTCCCGACGCCGCCTGCACCGCAGCCCCCGAAGAAAAAGGGCAACGGCTGGATGGTCGCGCTGGCGATCGTCTGTGCAGCGGCTGTGGTTGTGTCCGTTGTGTTTTTGGGCATCGGGCTGGTCAGCAGTCACGATCCGCAGCCGAACACCTCGAATGCGGACGACACCGTCTCCGAGGTTGTGAATAATAACGCACCGTCGCTGGAGATCACCGATTGGGACGACAATGACGGTGGGCTGAGTAATAAAGAGATCGTTAACCGCAACTTTAACGCCACGGTCGTAATCACGACGTACGTTGAGAACGGCAGTTATAACTTCGGCGAGAGCGCGCTGTCTGAGGCGGGTGGTGCCAGCGGCATTATTATGAGCGCCGATGGCTATATTATCACCAACTGGCATTGTGTCATCAATGAGGACACGGGCAAGCCGTATGATCGCGTGGATGTCACGACCTACAGCGGTAAGTTGTATGAAGGTGCCGAGGTGATCGGTGCGGATGAGTCGACCGACCTTGCGGTCATTAAGATCAATGCAAGTGGACTGACAGCCGCACAATTCGGCGACAGCGCGGCGCTGGCGGTTGGTGACCGTGTCGTTGCGCTCGGTAACGCCGCGGGGCTGTCTTGGACGGCAACCTTTGGCTACGTATCGGCGCTGGCGCGTGACGTATATGACGACACGGGCTATGCCATTAAATGCCTGCAGGTGGATGCGGCGATCAACCCCGGCAACTCCGGCGGCCCGCTGCTCAACAATCAAGGTCTGGTCGTCGGCATCAACTCCGCCAAGATTGCCGCAACGGGTTATGAGGGGCTCGGCTTCTCTATCCCGATCAATGAGGCGAAGTCCGTGCTGGATGCGTTGCTCAAATACGGCTATGTCAAGGGCCGCGTGGCGCTGGGCGTGATGGGACAGACGGTATCCTCGGGGATGTACAACGGCTTCCTCATCACCAGCATCGAGAAGGGCTCTTGCTTTGAGGGCACCGATGCGGCGGCGGGCGATCTGATCGTCGGCGTGGATGATGTGGAAGTGAAGGATTACGGCACGCTGCGCAGTGAGCTGGCAAAGCACAAGGTCGGTGACCGCGTAACGGTCAAGCTGTTGCGCTCCAACCGCAACGGGCGTGTGACTTCCTTTACCGTGACGGTTACGCTCAAGGAGCAAAAAATAACCTATTAAGTGACAACAGCCTCTGCTTCGGCAGAGGCTTTCGTTGCGTTCTGGTTGTTACACTGTGTAGAGAGGGTTGAGGGAATGAACCACTATCCGATCGGCGAAACCGCTGAGCAGCGGGCGCACCGCCGCGCACGCAAACGGCGGCTGTATCGTTTGCGACAGAGGATAATTGAATTGGGCGTGCTGGCGGTGTTGGTGGCGGCGGTGGCGATTCCCGTAAGTATTGCGCACCGTCGATCCGCGGAGCAGACCGATCAGACGCCGTCGTCGGTCGGCGAGCCGTCTCCCGCGCCGAAGCCCGTCTATCCCGTTTATACCGCCGACACAGTCACGCTGACCGATGCCGTGGATGCGGATTACGCGCTATTAATGGATGTCAATGAAAACCGCGTGCTCGCCGCCAAGGGTGCAGATGTGCGCACCTATCCCGCGTCGGTGACTAAGGTGATGACTCTGCTCGTCGCGGTGGAGAATATCACGGATTTCACTGACACCTTTACGATGACCTATGCGATCACAGATCCGCTGTATCTGGCGAATGCGACGGTTGCGGGCTTCTCAAATAACGAAGAGGTAACGATGGAAGATCTGCTGTACGGCACCATTTTGCCCTCGGGCGCGGATGCGTGTCAGGCGCTCGCGGAATACGTCGCGGGGTCGGATGAGGCGTTTGTGGAGCTGATGAACAAGCGCGCACAGGAGATGGGACTCAAAAATACGCACTTCACCAATACCAGTGGTCTTCACGATAAAGACCACTACACCACCGCCGAAGATATGGCGGTGATCCTGCGGGTAGCGATGGAGAATCCGCATTGTCGACAGGTGCTGTCGACCTATCAATACACCACTGCGTCGACATCGCAGCATCCCGAGGGCATTCTGCTAACGAGCACGCTGTTTGGACGAATGTACGGCACAGAGCCCGACGGCGCGACGGTGATCGCCGGCAAGACGGGCTACACCACTGAGGCGGGACACACCGTGGTCAGCTATGCTAAGGGCCTCGACGGACACGATTACATTCTGGTGACGCTCAAGGGCAGTAATCGCTGGAAGGCGACCTTTGATACGATCGATATGTACACCGAATTTTCTCCGCTTTCCGAGAATACTGAAGCGAGCAAGACCTCAGCCGCCGGCTGAGGTCTTGCTCGTTATAGGATGTTCTGCAAAGTCGGCATTTCGGATGCTGCCAACAGCTCCAGTTGAACGCGGCAGCGGGTGCTTTCCATATAGAACTCTTCACTGTCTCCATCTTTCAGGATGGAGGGGAGCAATGCAAGATTCTCCCGACACTGGATCAGATCGCCGTGCGCCATAAAATAGGGAAAGAAGCGTGTGCGGCGGATGTATTCGTCCTCGAGCGCAACGGCGAGCTCGTAGGCACGCGTTTCTTTGCCTTGGTCGTACGCGGCGACGACGGCATCAAGGCCGTCGAGCAGCACGTCGACTTGCTGCCGCTGATAGAATAGGGTGGATATGCATAAAGTGATGATAGCGGCGAAGATGCCGCCGGCTAACCATAGACGCTTCATCCGTGCACTTCCTTTTTGGTGAGCAGGAACACGTCGCCGCTCTTGGTTGCCGTAAGCAGGAAGACATCCTCTTGCTGACAGCCACGTCTTTTGAGTTGACGCGTGAGCCACTGATCGTTGAGGTCACAGAGGGCCAATCCCCAGTCGGAGCGCCTGCCGTCGCTGATGATGACCACAGGCATTCCGTTGTCGGGCGGTTTTTTCGGCGTAACATCGCCGATGGTCGCGGGCTGATATTGGGGATAGCAGTAGACGCTGATCTTGCCGTTTGTCTCAGCAATGGCATATTGCACTTGACGCAGATCGAAGATGTTTTGCTGTCGCAAAGACTCTATGAGGTCATCGACGGTAAGACGCAGGCGCCGCATCGCCTGTTCGTCTACCTTGCCGTCTTTAATAACGGGAATGGGGGAGCCGCTGATCAGACGGGAAAAAGGGGCGAATTTAAGCATCAAGCAGGAGAGCATGATCTCCAGCGCCACCAACACAAGGATGGGGAGAACGCCGTTAAACAGCGGGAGTGTGTTTTCCTGCATCGGCACAGCCGCGAGATCGGAGAGCAGCAGTGTCACCACCAACTCGGATGGCTGCAGTTCGCCGAGCTGTCGTTTGCCCATAACGCGCATCGCCGTCATCAGCAGAAAATAGAGAATGACTGTGCGGATGATGGATATAGCCAATATGCGCCCTCCTTTTTGATTAGCGTAACAAGATTATGGTGCGCGTTTGCGTGGGTTTTATGTGCGAAAAAGCGAAAAGCGAAAATTCCGTAAAAAAACAAAAGATTTTTTCATTTTAGGCTTGACAAGCGGGGGAGAAAACGCTATAATTCTATGCGTTGACTAAATCAACACGCGCTCGTAGCTCAGCTGGATAGAGTGCTTGACTACGAATCAAGAGGTCAGGGGTTCGAGTCCCTTCGGGCGCGCCAAACAAAAGAGCCGTACGCTTATGCGTACGGCTCTTTTGTTTAGCGCTTGTAGGGGTGCGAGAAATCCTGCTAGTTTGCCTGTTTTCGCCGATAGGCGAAATGGCGATCGTTTAGAGCGACAAGGGCAAACTATAGGACTTCGGCGGCAGAAAAGATTGACGGTGGGGCAGAGAACTGTTCCCGCCGAATGTCCGGGGTTCAGAGTCCCTTCGGGCGCATCTTATTTACGCCATCGTCCCTTCGGGCGCGCCAAGGATTGTAGCAAGGATTGTAGCAATAAGTGTAGCAATAAAAAGCCGTTTTTTACCGCTATGGGTGTCAAATGGGTGTCAGAAATCTTCATTGAAAATCTACCGAAACTATGCTATAATCGTTTCATTACTATTCGGTGGGGTATAGCAATGACCGCTAAATTGTTTTTCGAAGCCATAATCAAGTTCCTGCTTGGCGTTGTACTGCTCGGTGTATTGTTGTTCTTGCCTGCGGGAACGTTTGCGTACGTGAATGGTTGGCTGTTAATAGGCATCTTATTTATCCCGATGTTTTGCGCAGGCATTGTGATGATGTGCAAAAATCCTGCGCTTCTGGCAAAACGGCTCAACGCAAAGGAAAAGCAATCAGACCAAAGTGTGGTAGTAAAACTCAGCGGACTGATGTTTTTGATTGGCTTTATCGTTGCAGGGCTTGGCGTTCGTTTTGACTGGTACACTTTGCCAAAAGGGGTTACATACTTTGCTGCGGTGGTGTTTATCATCGCATATATTCTGTATGCCGAGGTGCTCAGGGAGAATACTTATCTCAGCCGCACCATTGAGGTGCAAGAAAACCAGCAGGTGGTCGACACGGGGCTGTACGGCATTGTACGACATCCGATGTATGCGGTAACGGTGCTACTGTTCTTGTCTATACCGTTAGTGCTCGGCTCGGTTTATGCTTTTGTCGTGTTTCTTGCTTACCCATGGATTATTGCCAAGCGTATCAAAGGTGAGGAAGAATTTTTGGAAAAGGAACTTACGGGTTATCGCGAATACAAACAAAAGGTTAAATACCGCTTAATTCCGTTGATATGGTGATTTTGTATTGACTTTTTTATGGCACGCGATTACAATTTGCTTAATAAGGAGGCGTTGATATGGACGCTATTAAGAATAAAATCGGTTTTATCTGCGATATGGACGGTGTCATCTACCACGGCAACAAAGTGCTTGACGGCGTCGTGGAGTTTGTTAACTGGATGATTGAGAATAATAAGAAGTTTGTGTTCCTCACCAACAGCCCCGAGCGCACGCCGCACGAATTGAGCATGAAGCTACAACGCATGGGGCTCAACGTGTCGGCGCGGCATTTCTACACCAGCGCGATGGCAACGGCAGAGTTTCTCAGCAGCCAGAAGCCGGGCTGCACCGCCTACGTCATCGGCGAGGCGGCGCTGTCCAAGGCGCTGTACGACGTCGGTATCTATATGAACGACGTCAACCCCGATTACGTCGTTGTGGGTGAGACGCGTACTTACAGTTTTGAGAAGATCGAAAAGGCGATTGAGCTGGTCAACAAGGGCGCGCGCCTCATCGGCACCAACCCCGATATTACGGGACCGACCGAGCGCGGCGTGATGCCTGCGACGGGTGCGCTGATTGCGCCCATCGAGATCGCGACGAATAAGAAGGCGTACTTTGTCGGCAAGCCCAATCCCGTGATGCTGTGCCACGGGCTGCGAAAGCTCGGCTGCCACAGCGAGGAGATTGCCTTTATCGGCGACCGTATGGACACCGATATCATCGCTGGTATCGAGTCGAATGTTGATACCGTGCTGGTGCTCAGCGGCGTTACCGCCCGTGAGGATATCGACAACTACCCCTATCGCCCCAAATACATCCTTGACGGTGTCGGCGATCTGGTGAAATAACAAAAAATCCTCCGCGATA
>JAEIGA010002612.1_pt1 | contig 28677 bp, 26 predicted proteins | sample 9270691 | NCBI WGS metagenome assembly JAEIGA01 (sample SAMN17057246, study PRJNA624740) | gut metagenome | biome: biome; isolation source: fecal sample | host: Bos grunniens | place: China: Xizang | collected 2019
ACGAGAGCGGTATTATCGGCGTATTGTTCAGCGATAACGGAGCGGCGCACAAGGCGTACTACTACGTACGAAATCTGCATGGCGACGTAATATCCGTTCACGACGAGCATTATACCAAGGTAGCGGAGTATGCCTATGATGCTTACGGCAACTGTACTGTAACGAATCAGACGGACGCCACCTTTGCAAAGTATAACCCCATCAGATACAGAGGCTATTACTACGACAGGGAAACAAAGCTGTATTGGGTACAAACTCGCTACTATTCTCCCGAATTCAGAAGATGGATTTCTCCCGATTCCACAGGCTATCTTGCACCCGATATGGTTAACGGTCTGAACCTCTATTGCTACTGCGGAAATGATCCAGTCAACTATGTTGATCCAAGTGGGCATAGCGCTATTGTGACAGGCATAATAATTGGGGCAATAATTGGGGCCGGAATTGGTTTTGGTACAGTAACTTATACAGATTATCAAGACGATGGAGAAGTATTTAATGGAAGTGTTGCGTGGTATGAATATCTGGGCGGAACAGTAACTGGAGCAGTTTTAGGATCTGGCGTTGGAGGTATCATTGGCGCTGGCGGAGCAGTATTAACAACCGCAATTTCTTCTGTTGTTAATAAATTTATCTCGGACTTGTTTGCATATACATTAACTGGTACATTATTTGGAACATGGGAAGATTATGCAGTAGCATTTATTTCTGGCGGTTTAATTAATGGACTTGGTATGAAAGGAGTCTTGAAATTTACGTATGATGTTGCAGCAAGACCGTTAATTAATCAAATTGTCAAGATTGGAACAAATAGAACTGAAACATTTAATGTTGAAAAGTATGCATATGATGTGGTTATAAGAGGTTTAACAACATTCGCGCCATCTCCTTGGAAAGCATTCTATAGAGGCGGATTTAGAAGTGTGTGGGATCTTTATAAACGGGGACTTTTGCATAATTAATTTCAAAGGTGATTCAATGAAAAAAACATCTATTCGTCAATTATATTGGTTTACAATGATATGTCATCTATTCGCATTAATATGTGGTGTAGGTGGCAGTACTATAATGATTATCAATTATAATGAGTTTTTTAGTAGTGTTGGTAAAATACTAGGTGTAATCTTCCTAATTGGAATTGTTGGCTTGTTTGTTATTCTAATTATTTCCTCAACAAAAGTCCTGGTGACATTATCAAAAGATATGAAATCATTAAAAAGCAATGACTATGTTTCTGTCATAGGAAGAGTGTTGAAATTTAAGAGGAATAGAGAGCCTGAATCGGGTGTTCAAATTAATGACAAACCAATAGTATTGATATTAGAAACAAGAGAAGAGATTGAATTAATTATTAATGATAAAATTATAGTTGGCGAAACATACAAATTTAATTATTTAATGAACTCTAAAATCGCTGAAGTTGTTGAAAAAATATGATTTTTAAAATGTGTTTTAGAATAAGACGTGCTTCACACTGCATTACAATAGTTCAAAGGCGATTATAAAGGGAAAAATCTGTCAATCTCTAAAAACGGTGCAACACCAAAAGATGCGGTGTTGCACCGGACAAAAAGGACATGGGAAAGACCTATACCAAGGATAACAAATCCACAACTCAGCTTGACGGCTCCTATACATACAATACGAGCTATACCTACGATTCGAGCGGAAGACTTATTAGAGAATTCTGCGAGGAAAGCTATCAGTCGGGTTATTATTATACCTACGAGCTGATCTACGTCTACGACGAGAGCGGAATAATCGGCGTATTGTTCAGCGATAACGGAGCGGCGCACAAGGCGTACTACTACGTACGAAATCTGCAGGGCGACGTAATATCCGTTCACGACGAGCATTATACCAAGGTAGCGGAGTATGCTTATGATGCTTACGGCAACTGTACTGTAACGAATCAGACGGACGCCACCTTCGCAAAGTATAACCCCATCAGATACAGAGGCTATTACTACGATAGAGAAACGAAGCTGTATCACGTGGGAGCAAGGTATTATTCTTCTGAGTTCAGAAGATGGATTTCTCCAGATACAACTGAATATTTAGATCCTCAAAGTGTTAATGGATTGAACTTATATTGCTACTGCATGAACAATCCAATTATGCATGTCGATCCTACAGGACATTTTGCAATTAGTACATTCTTGATTGGATTGGCAGTAAGTTCATTAGTGACATGGGGACTATCTGAAATATTTGGTGCACAAATTGTTGGCGGAGCCTCTTCTATGGTAAACGGATATGGAGCAATTACTACAGGTTTAGGATTATTATCTTTCGGTCCTGTGGGGTGGGTTGCTGGAGGATTATTAATTATTGCAGGAGCAGGAGCGATAATTATAGGTGCTAACGAGATTGTTGATGGAATTACAGGCACAAATTATATTCAAGAATGGACTGGATGGAGTGATGATTTATATAATGGTCTTTACATTGGTTCAAATATAGTTTCAAGTGTAGGAACAATTGCAGGTAACATTTATATGAAATACAATCCACCATATCCAGGAAGAAATCCGAACAAGATTCCTGATGGATTTAATGATAGAGTTAATCCTAAGGCTAACTACTATAATCCTAAAACAGATCAATCATTAAGACCAGACTTAAATCATGCAGAACCTATTGGACCTCACTGGGATTGGAAAGATTCTAACGGGCAAAGGTGGAGATTATATAGATTTTGGAGGAAAATAAAATAATGGAAGATTGGAGATTAATTGGAAATTTTGGGCATATAATTGGACATAATTTTAGGAAAACTAAATTTAAGTCTACAGAAAAAAATGATCACGAACATTGTGAGTTTTGCGGAATGAAAATAACAGATATTGAAATTGAGGAGCCTCATTTAGTTGAGGGGTATGTCACAATCTCTAAAAAAACCAATCAAGAAAATTGGGTTTGTGAAAAGTGTTATTTAGACTTTAAAGATAAGTTTGGATTTACGGATCAAGAATAATTTATTAATTAAATTGTAAAAAGGATAAGACGTGCTTCACTCTGCATCACATAGTCTTGCACGTCACCTGTTTTAACTTTAAATACACAGTAAGCTTAAAAATCGAACAATTATCAAAATAATTGCAAATTGGAGGATAAAAGAAAAATCCAAAGAACTTGCAATTTATAAATTCTTGTGGTACAATATAGAGTGAATTAAAATGCGCTCACGGCGGGGCGGCTCATTCGCCGCCTTCTGCACGGAGTGACGGAGGTTTATATGGAAAAGTTTTATCTCACTACCGCTATCGCGTACGCATCTCGTAAGCCCCATTTCGGAAATACCTACGAGATAATTATGTCCGACGCCTTCGCGCGCTTTCAGAAAAGGCTCGGTAAGGACGTTTTTCTCTGCACGGGTACGGACGAGCACGGTCAGAAAATCGAGGACCTTGCCAAGGACGCAGGCATCTCCCCGAAGGAGTACGTTGACCGCGTTGCCGCGGAAATCAAGGGCATCTGGGACCTTATGGGCGTGGAGTACGACCACTTTATCCGCACCACAGACGACTATCACGAGCGCGTAGTAGCGAAGATATTCAAGAAATTCTACGACAAGGGCGATATATACAAGGGCTTCTACGAGGGCTGGTACTGCACCCCCTGCGAGTCCTTCTTCACCGAAACGCAGGTTGTGGACGGCAAGTGCCCTGACTGCGGCAGAGAGGTCAAGCAGGCGAGAGAGGAGGCGTACTTCTTCAAGATGTCCAAGTATGCCGACAGACTTATCAAGCATATCGAGGACAACCCCGGCTTTATCGAGCCCGAGAGCAGAAAGAAGGAGATGGTTAATAACTTCCTGAAGGTCGGACTTCAGGACCTGTGCGTTTCGAGAACCTCCTTCAAGTGGGGTATTCCCGTCGACTTTGACGACAAGCACGTGGTCTACGTCTGGCTTGACGCCCTGACCAACTATATCACCGCCCTCGGCTACGACCCCGACAGGTCCTACGAGGAGCAGGACGAGAAATTCAAGAAGTATTGGCCCGCGGACGTTCATATCATAGGAAAGGATATTCTCCGCTTCCATACTATCTATTGGCCTATATTCCTTATGGCGCTCGAGCTTCCTCTGCCGAAAAAGGTGTTCGGTCACCCCTGGTTTAACTTTGGCAACGACAAGATGTCGAAGTCCAAGGGCAACGTAGTGTACGCGGACGAGCTTGCAGAGGTATTCGGCGTTGACGCCGTGCGCTACTACGCGCTCTCCGAGATGCCCTACAACTCCGACGGCTCTATCACCTATGAGAGTGTTATCGCGAGATACAACAACGATTTGGCGAACAACCTCGGAAACCTCGTCAGCCGCACCCACGCTATGACGAAAAAGTATTTCGGCGGTGTCGTTCCCGCGCCCGATGTGCGCGAGCCTCTTGACGAGGAGCTGTACGCGGCTGTACGAGAGGGAATTGACAGGTCGCTCTCGCTGATGGGCGAGTATCGCGTGGCAGACTCTCTCGAGGCTATATTCACTATGCTTCGCCGCGCTAACAAGTATATCGACGAAACTATGCCCTGGGTTCTTGCCAAGAGCGAGGAAACCCGCGGAAGACTCGCTACTGTTATCTATAATCTTCTGGAGGTTATAAGAGTAGCGGCAGTTCTTCTCGTGCCTTATATCCCCACCACCTCGAAGAATATTTTCTCCCAGCTTGGCACGGACAAGACCGAGCTTGTGACCGTCAGCTCCTTCGGAGCTCTTGAGGCAGGAAAGCCGCTCGGAGAGGCGTTCACCCTCTTCCAGAGAATTGATGAAAAGAAGTTCCTCGAGGAAATGGAGGAAAAGGCGAAGGCAGCCCTTGAGGCGAATAAGCCCATACCCGAGCCCGAGCACGAGGCCGAAATCGGTATCGAGAGCTTCGCCGCGGTTGAGCTGAGAGTCGCCGAGATTATTTCCGCAGAGCCCATTCCGAAGGCGAAAAAGCTGCTGAGGCTCCAGGTTGACCTCGGATATGAGAAAAGACAGGTTGTTTCGGGAATTGCCAAGTTCTACACCCCCGACCAGCTCGTTGGAAAGAAGGTCTGCATAGTCTGCAACCTCAAGCCCGCGAAGCTGTGCGGAGTTGATAGCTTCGGTATGCTTCTGGCATCGGGCGAGGATGAGATTAAGGTAGTGTTCCTCGACCCCTCGGCTAAAAACGGAGACAGAATACACTGATGAAATATTTTGATTCACACGCGCACTACTACGACGAGCGCTTCTGTGAGGAAATGGATGGGAGCGTCGATGAGCTTATCGACGCTCTTCTTTCGGAGAGCGTGTCGGGAATTATCAACATCGGCACCTCGCCCGAAACCTCCGGACTCGCCATAGAGCAGGCGGAAAAACACGAAAATATGTACACAGCCGTCGGTATTCACCCGTCGGACACGCGCTTTCTCTCGGATATGGAGAGCGAGCTTCAAGAGATAGAAAAAATGCTCCTCTCGCCTGACTCGCGAGCAGTAGCTATCGGCGAGATAGGGCTTGACTACCATTATCCCGATACCGACAAGGAGCGGCAGATGCGCTATTTCGAGGCGCAGCTCGATATGGCGAGGCGGCTGGATATGCCCGTCGTTATACACGACAGAGACGCCCACGGCGATATAATGGAGGTGCTCCGCAGGCACAGCGGAGTCAGAGGAGTGCTTCACAGCTATTCAGGAAGCGTCGAGATGGCAGAGGAGCTTGTTAAAATGGGCTTTTATATCTCCTTCTCGGGCACTATAACCTTCACCAACGCGAGAAAGCCGCGCGAGGTAGCCGCAGTCCTGCCAAAAGACAGGGTGCTTATCGAAACCGACTGCCCATATCTCGCCCCGCACCCCAAGCGCGGCACGCTCAATCACTCGGGAAATCTCAACCTCACCTGCGCCGCCCTCGCAGCAGTATGGGGTATTGGCGAAGAGGAGTGCGCGAGGATAACCGAAGAAAACGCGAAAAGGATTTTTGGAATATGAAAACAGCGATGACCGTCACCTACGAGGTGGGCTCGGGACTATATGTCAACGTCACCAACTATTGCACCAATCACTGCTCCTTCTGCATCAGAAAAAACGGGGAGGGAGCATACGGCTCGGACAGCCTGTGGCTCGAAAGAGAGCCTACCGAGGAGGAGATACTTGACTCGGTTTTCTCCCGCGACCTCTCGAAATATAAGGAGCTCGTTTTCTGCGGCTACGGCGAGCCGTCTGTAAGGCTTGGTGTCTGCCGCTCGGTAGCGCTGAAGGTTAAGGCTGCGGCGCCTCACTTGTCCGTACGTATCAATACAAACGGACATTCCGACCTTATTCTTGAGAGGAATACCGCGCCCGAATATAAGGACGCCTTTGATACCGTATCAATCAGCCTGAATGCTCCAACAGAGTCAAAATATGCCGAAATATGCCACCCCGTGTATAAATTATCTGCGCTTGACGCCGTGATTGAGTTCGCCAGAAATGTAAAGGAATATGTACATAACACTATTTTCACCGTGGTTGGTGATTTTCTCACCGAAAAGGAAATCTCCGAGTGCCAAAAAATCGCCGACAGCGTTGGAATTCCCCTGAGAGTCAGGGAATATATCGGGTAAGACCGCCCTTCTATCAGAAATAATCTCTTTTTTCAAAGAAAACGCAGCCTTGGGATACCCTCGGCTGCGTTTTCTTATTCTTTTATCTCTCCAAGACAGTTCAGTTGACTGACGAAGCCACCGTTGGTAACGTCCGAAAGCATTGCCCTAAGCATATATATCTCAGCCGGCGGAACTCTCATTATATCGAAGCTCACGCCAAAAAATCCAAGCTCCCCCATAAGCTCCAGTCTTTCTTTGGTGTTCTCCACGCTTTCCAGCACCGCTCTATCTCTGCCGGACTCGACGGTGATATATTTTCCCTCGTCGCAGTGCGTGATTTTCGCCCCTCGCTTTTCTGTTATCCTGAGGGCGTCCTCTCTTGAAATATACCTTCCGTCGCACTTGGCGAAGGCAGACATATCAAGAAAGGCTGAGGAAATATCCCACCTGTCCGCGTGCTCGGTGATTTTTCTTCTCTCGCCACCTTCAAAGCTCGGTATCGGCTCGCGCCACAGCTTGTCGTACCTCAGAACACCCATATCTGCGTACTCCATATATTCCGAGTCCTCGCCGACCGACCCCTCACACACAAGGCAGAGCCCCGCCGCTAAAAGCTGCTTTTGCATTTCCAGCATCAGCTCACTCAGGTTGCCCTCGGCGTTTTTCTCGCCGCCAAGTGTTATTCCGCAGTAGCCGTGGCTCCCCGCGAGCATCACAGCTCCCCTGATAAAATCATACCGCTCGCACTCGGGGAGGCTCTCGATATATATTCTCAGAAGGGTGTATTTTCCCTCGGCTCTGCCGTATTCCGCAACGCCCCTTTCCCATGGAGCAGATCTTATATCAGCTCCCCTTGCCACAGTTCCGCAGACTGTGAGAAAATTAAGATACGGCATATACTCGCTAAGCCGCGAGCGGCTACAGCCCCCGTAGCAGTACCCGTTAGTCACGGCAACCGCCGACTGCACGCAGTCAAGCCGCAGAACAAGCAGTTGCCCCGGGTATATCTCCCTGCGACCTCGGAGCTCCGGGTTCAGGGCTATAATTTTCCCCTCGGGAACCTCAAATCTTTTTGATATTGAGCCTAGAGTGTCGCCTCTTCTCACGTTGTACGTCCTCGTCGGTAGCGGTACTATTATCTCCCGCCCCTCGCACAGCTCTCCGCTACCGACACGGTTAATTTCCCTAAGATACGAGGGAGGCGCGCCGTACTCCCTCGCTACGTCGTATATGTTTTCGTTAGCCTTCGCTCTATGTATTCTCATATTAACTCCTTTTTGTCAGTCTATGCCGCACCGACTATTAATGTTATCACACACGAAGCGCTAAAAAGGTCGCATACTGCGGGTGGGTGGGGCTATTTTAGCAGAAGCCTGGCGAAAACTGATATATTTCGCGCGGGGGCTTGAAATCTAGCTTTTTCTATGATAAAATAATAGAAAAACTTGTATGGAGATTTTGAAATGCAGCTGAAAAAGGGCTTTGTTCTCGAGAGCGTTGGCGGCGCTTATCTCGCCGTTGCAGTCGGTGAGGAGGCGGTTATGGCTAACGCACTTATCCGTATGAACGCGACCGGCGCCTTCATCTGGCGACTTCTTTCCGAGGGTGACTACACCGAGGAGCAGCTTGTCGAGGCTATGCTCGGAGAGTACGACGTTTCCCGCGAGCTTGCAGAGCGCGACATCAGGGCGTTCGTAGCCAAAATAACCGAGGCAGGACTTCTCAGATAATGATTAATTCAACCACCCTGGCAGAGGAGCTTGCCCTGCGCGGCACCTGCGCGGGAACGACGAGAGGCGTCAGCATGGAGCCTCTTTTCAGAACGAACAGGGACGTCGTGGTTATAGAGCGCCCTGCCTCCGAGTTAAAAAAATATGACGTCGCCCTCTACCGTTATCCCGACGGTAGGTACGTCCTTCACCGCGTTATCGGCGTTAAGGAGGATATATATCTTATCAGGGGCGATAATACCTTCGTTATCGAAAAAATACCGAAGGAGTGGGTTATTGGCGTTCTCGTGCGCTTTAACCGAAAGGGAAAGAGCCATTCCTGCGAGGAGCGCGGCTACAGGGCGTACGCTGTGATATGGAATTTTCTGTATCCTGTACGTTTTCTTTGGCACCTTATCCGTACGCTTCTTGGCAGGGTGAAAAGATGGCTTTTCAGGAAAAAGGAGAGCTGAAGATGGAAAGCAATAATACCTTGAGAGCCGCTATGCGATATATCGCCGGAGCCGTCAGAGCCCTGAAATACGGCGAGCCCGCACCCGAGCTTCCCTCGGAGCTTAGCTGGAATAAGGTCTTCGCCCTCGCCAAGGGGCACTCGCTGGCGAGCACGGTCTGGTATATCCTCGAGCCCGCGGTAAGAGCCGACCTTAAGGAGAATGAGGAGCTCCGCTCCCTGTGTGACAGGTGGGAAGGGCAGAGAGGCATAGATTATGCCAAAAACCTGGTGCAGACCGCAGAATTTTCCTCCCTGACACAGCTTTTCTCCGAGAATGAGATTAAATTCCTTCCTATGAAGGGCTTCATATTCAAGCGCCTCTGGGCGCGCCCCGAGCATCGCACGATGGCGGATATGGATTTCTGCGTTGAGGAGAAGGATATGCAGAGGGTCGCAGATCTTCTTATCGCGCGCGGATACCATCCCGAGATGGAGGATGGAGTGGTGCACGATACCTTTGACAAGCCCCCGTACCTGCACGTTGAGATACATAAGTCGCTGTTCGTAGGGTCAAAGGACACCTTTGACACCTGGGTGCCGAAGGAGGATAACCCCTATTGGTACGAGATGCTGCCGCACGACCTTCTGACCTTCAACGTCGGGCATATATACAAGCATTTCGTCGGCGGCGGATGCGGCGCCCGCTCGCTTTTCGATATATATCTGTATCTTGAGGAGCGCGGCGAGGGAATAGACCGCGCGGCGCTCGAGGATGCGCTTCGGGAAAAGGAGCTATCGGACTTCTATAAGAAGCTTCTGCACCTCGTGTATTTCTGGTACGGCGACGGTAGCTTCCCATTCGAGCCTGACCCGAGATTTATAAAGGGCGGTAAGCCCACCGAGGAGCTTCTTGAGATGGAGTATTTCATTATCACGGGCGGCTCGTACGGCTCTGAGGAGAACAGGGTTAAGTACGCTCTATCGAAAAAGAGCAGGCTTGCCTACGCTCTTGAGCTTGCCTTCCCGAAATACTACGTTATGAAGGCGCACTATCCCGTCCTGAAATACTGCCCGATACTTCTGCCCCTTCTGTATCCCATCAGATGGATTTCATATCTTTTTAACGGCAAGGTCAAGAGGTTTTTCGGCTACTTTTTCGGGAAAAAGAAGACTAAAAAATGAGTTTTTTCGAGGCGGCTCTGCCGACCTGACGAAAGGAGAATTATATGAAATATAAATACACTATCAGCGGCATAGATTGCCCCAACTGCGCCTCGAAGCTTGCTAAGCTAATCGAAAAGGCTGACGGAGTTGACTCTGCGAAGATAAATTTTCTCTCCGAGAAGCTGACGGTTGAGAGCGCGCTTTCCGAGGCGGAGCTTCTGCCCATTCTTCGCGAGGTGACAGAGGGCTTTGATAGCGACATCGAGATAGAGTGAGTATGAAAAAAAGAAAAAAAGGTGTATCGAAGCTTCTTCGCTCCGAGCCATTTCGCCTAATTGGAGGTCTGGCTCTATTCATACCTGCCTTTATCCTGGAGAGAGTCGGGCTTTCTGTCCTGTCTTTAGTGCTGTATATTTCCGCGCTCGTTCTGTCGGGCGGCGCGGTGTTTTTTGACGCTGTGCGAGGAATTGTCAGAAAGGATTTCCTTGATGAGAAGTTTCTGATGAGCATAGCCTCGGTTGGCGCTATGATTATCGGCGAGGCAGAGGAGGGCGTCGCGGTGATGCTCTTCTATATACTCGGTGAGTGGTTCGAGCATATCGCCGTCCGTCGCTCCAGGAGCTCAATCCGCTCCCTTCTTGATATTCGCCCCGACAGCGCCGTGGTACTCTCGGACGGCGAGGAGGTGCTCACCGATGCCGACGACGTGGAGATGGGATCGCTTATCGTTATCCGCTCGGGCGAGCGGGTAGCTCTCGACTGCGTTGTCGTGGAGGGCGGATGTGACCTTGATACGTCTGCTCTGACGGGCGAATCCGTGCCTGTCGGCGTATCAGTCGGAGACGAGCTTCTCTCGGGAGCTATCGTGGCTTCCGGAGTAGTCACCTGCCGCACGCTTCGCACCGCGGATAATTCCTGCGCGGCGAGAATTCTCGACCTTGTTGAAAACGCGCAGGAGAGAAAATCTCGCTCCGAGAGCTTCATCACCAGGTTTTCGAGGGTATATACTCCCATAGTCACCTCTTTGGCTCTTCTGATGGCGGTTCTTCCCACCATTTTCGGCTGGCTCAGCTTATCCGAGTCGGTGTACAGAGCTCTGTCCTTCCTCGTCGTGTCCTGTCCCTGCGCACTGGTTATTTCGGTGCCGATGGCATATTTCGGCGGCATAGGCGGAGCGGCGGCGAGCGGCGTGCTCTACAAGGGCGGTAACGTGTTCGCTCCCATCGGCCGCGCGCGCACAGTCGTATTCGATAAGACGGGTACGCTCACCAAGGGTACGCTTTCTGTGTCGGGTGTTGTCACTAAGGATATTGACGAGGATGAGCTTTTGGCTCTCGCCGCGTCGGTCGAGTACACCTCAAGACACCCGATAGCCGAGTGCATCAAGGCGGCGGCGAAGAAAACCTATCCCGTCGTCCTCCCGAGCGAGCTCGCCGGAAGGGGAGTTCTCGGCTATATAGACGGGAAGAGCGTTGCCGTCGGCAACCTCAGATATATGCACTCTATGTACGTCAACCCACCCGTTACCGACGCAGGAGTCTACGTTGCCGTTGAGGGAAGATTCGCGGGCGCGATATATCTTTCCGACACTATAAAGGACGAGGCGGGCGATGCTATAAGCTCGCTGAGGCGCCTTGGCGTCAGCCGTGTGGTTATGCTCTCGGGCGACCGTATGGCGACTGCGAGGGAGGTCGGAAATACCCTCGGCTTTGACGAGGTGCACGCCGAGCTTCTTCCCACGGGAAAGGTCGAGCGCCTCGAGAAAATTATTAAAGAGAGCGACGGTGGGGTTATATACGTCGGCGACGGAATTAACGACGCTCCCTGCCTGGCTCGCGCCGACGTCGGCGTTGCTATGGGCTCGCTCGGCAGTGACAGTGCCATAGAGGCGGCTGACGCGGTTATAATGTCAGACAACCTTCTGCGCCTCTCGGATGCTATCAGAATAGCGAGAAAAACCGAGAGAATAGCCAAGGAAAACATCATCTTCGCCATAGGCATCAAGCTCGCTATACTCGCCCTTGTTTCGATTAACCTCGCGGGTATGTGGCTCGCGGTATTCGCCGACGTCGGAGTGGCGGTGCTCGCTATTCTCAACTCGACAAGAACGCTCATAGGCAGAAGAAAACGGAAAAAATAAGCGGCTTCAATAATGTGATGCCCAAAATAGAAAAAAGAGGCGAAACGCCTCTTTTTTTCGTTGCTTAATCCTACAAGGATTAATTTAATCTGATTGGAAAGGGAAAAATTTAATATTTTTCCTTCATAGTGCGCTCAATATCTCTCTCGGCATCTCTTTTGGCTATGCTCTCGCGCTTGTCGTAGTTTTTCTTACCCTTGCACAGTCCTACCGCCATCTTAACCCTAGAGCCCTTGAAATAGAGCGAGAGGGGAACGAGGGTATATCCCTCGCGCGACACGAGTCCTGTGAGCTTCATTATCTCAGACTTGTGCATCAGGAGCCTCTTTGGGCGCAGGGGGTCTCTGTTGAAAATATTGCCCTGCTCGTAGGGGCTGATATGAACCCCGAGGGCGAACATTTCTCCGCCGTCAATCTCACAGTAGGAGTCCTTCAGGTTACAGCCGCCTGCGCGCAGGGATTTAACCTCCGTGCCAAACAGCTCAATACCCGCCTCGTACACCTCCTCGACGAAGTAATCGTGCCTCGCCTTCCTGTTATCAGCTATTATTCTTGTATCCTTCTTGTTTTCTGCCATTTCAACCTCTTTGGCGTGTTATTACCTGTATTCTAACACATATCTGACAGAAAAGCAAGGTCTTATCTGCATATTTCGGATACCAGCTCCAAGAGCTTGAAGCGCACGTTGTATCTGCCTGCCGCTATCAGCTCGTTTTCTCTGTCGCTGTATTCCACCCTCTCGGTAGCGAGCTCGAGGCACATCGGGGGAAACATAACGCACCACCAGTTTTTTCCCTCGCCCGAGCCAAGCTCGACTATAAGCGAGGTGTAGTAGCCCTTCGGCAGAGTGAAGCCCTCGTACTCCCTCGTGTCAAACCACTCCGTGCCAACACGTACGGTAGCCCCGTAGCCTGCGCCAAGCTCGGAAAGCCACGCCTCTATATCCTCCTCTATCATAGGAAGACTCACGTTCAGCTCTCTTTCAGCCTCAGCCTTCGATAAGCTCCCGCCAAGAAGGGTGGAGTATTTGGCAAGGAGCCTGTCCCGTATCTCAAGCTTGATGGCCTGTGCCTCCGCGCCGTCGCCGTCTGCCCTTATATGTAGACGAACCGTGTCCTCGTATATCGCCGCCTCCGCCTCGGTGGGTATCATAACCAAAAGCGCCACACCAAGCACAAGACAAATTAACGCCCCCAAAAAGTCTTTTCTTTTCATTTTTTCTCTCCTTTTTTGAAATTCAACCTATTATTTCCCCTTGACTTAGGTTTTATTCACAAATCGAGAAGTATATTGTGACGAAAATATCCCACCTTTATTGACAAGAGAGCTTACCTATGGTAAAATAAGGCGGAATTACAAAAAAAGAAGGAGAATTGATATGATTCCCAATATTCCTGAAATACAGGACAAGGCGAAATATTCTGCCTGTGAGCTTTCGCGTGAGAAGCTGGAGTACGCTCTTGCCGAGGCGCTCAAAAAGGTAGATTGCTGCATCGAGTGCGTTGGCGACCAGTTCCCGAATGAGTGGAGCGACGACAACGTGTATAAGACGGTTCCCAACGATTGGGGCTGGGGTAACGGCTTCTGGTCGGGTATTCTCTGGCACTCCTATCAGCTGACGGGAAACGAGAAATACAAGGAGGTTATGCTCAGCCAGCTTCCCTCGTGGACACAGAGAATCAAGGAGAAGATTGGCGTTAACCACCACGATATGGGCTTCCTCTACAGCCTTTCCTGCGTTGCCGCTTATAAGCTGACGGGCAACCTTGAGGCGCGCGACGCCGCTATTATGGCAGCAGACCACCTCTGCACCAGATATCAGGAGAAGGGTGAGTTCATTCAGGCGTGGGGCGACGTTTCCGACCCGAAGGACTACCGACTGATTATCGACTGCCTGCTCAATATTCCGCTACTCTATTGGGCAAGCGAGGTAACGGGCGACGAGAGCTACGGCGAGATAGCCTGGAAGCACTTCAATTCTACCGTCGAGGTATGCTGCCGCGAGGATGCGAGCACCTACCATACCTATTATTTTGATCCCGAGACGGGACTCCCCGTCCACGGCGCTACCGCTCAGGGCGCGTTTGACGACTCTGCCTGGGCTCGCGGTCAGACCTGGGGCATCTACGGTCCTCTGCTTACCTATATTTATAGGAAGAGCGATAAGGCTATGCAGGTGTTCAAGGCTACTACCAACTACTTCCTCAACAATCTTCCCTCGGACTATATAGCGTATTGGGACCTTGTGTTCAAGGACGGCTCGACCGAGCCTCGCGACACCTCGTCCAACGTTATCGCAGTCTGCGGTATGCTTGAGGGCATCAAGCACATGGACAAGGACGACCCCCTGCGCCAGATATACGTCAATGCTATCAACAGGATTATGAACGCTCTTATAGATACCTGTCTTTCCAAGGACGTTCCCGAGTCCAACGGTCTTCTTATGCACCAGACCTACGCTCTTCCTCAGAATATAGGCATCGACGAGCACAACATCTGGGGCGACTACTTCTATATGGAGGCGCTGCACAGAATGCTTGAGCCCGATTGGGAGCTCTACTGGTAATTTTTCGCAACATTTTCCCTAGTTTAAAAGGATATTGAGGTACAGCAAGCCACGGCTCTGTACCTCATTCTGATTTTTTCTGTATTTGGAGTTGTTATGGCAGAGTATATTGAAATAACCGATTTTTCGGACGAAAGACTTGATATATACGTCAGACTGACCGGCGGTCAGCTCAGGCGCGGACTTGAGTCTGAGAGGGGAATATTCATCGCAGAGAGCCCGACGGTTATCGGCGTGGCGCTTGACGCAGGCTGCGTTCCGCTGTCGCTTCTGACGGACAAGAGGCTGCTCGGCGGCGCCGTCGACGAAATTATTGCAAGAATGCCCGAGGACCTTCCTGTGTTTTTCGCCGAGCGCGAGCTGCTCACAGAGATGACCGGCTTCGAGCTGACGAGGGGAGCACTCTCTGCTATGTATCGGCCCGAGGAGAAGACCGTCGAGGAGCTTCTTTCGGGAAAGAGCAGGGTAGCCGTGCTCGAGGCGGTTGCCGACGCGACGAATATCGGCGCTATCTTCCGCTCTGCCGCAGCCCTTGGAATAGATGCGGTGCTGGTTACTCCGACCTGCTGTGACCCCCTCTGCCGCAGGTCGGTCAGGGTGAGTATGGGAACGGTATTTCTCGTGCCCTGGTGCCATATAGGTAAGACCAAGGAGGATTGGCCCGCGAGCATATCTATACTTGAGAAAATGGGCTTCACCACCGTCGCTATGGCGCTCTCTCTTGACTCGGTTTCTATATCCGACCCGAGACTCAAGGATGCTGAAAAGTTGGCTATCGTCCTCGGCACAGAGGGCGACGGGCTGTCGAAAAGCACCATTGCCGCCTGCGACTATACTGCGAAAATACCGATGTCACACGGCGTTGACAGCCTCAACGTCGCCGCCGCGGGAGCCGTCGCCTTCTGGGAGCTCGGCAACTGCGAAAAATAGCTATAATAACAGATTAAGCGCCACCCGTGCGAAATTTCTTTCGGGTGGCGCTCTTTTTTAATGTAAATTATAATTTACAATACTATGAAAAATACTACAAGGCCCGCAACAAGCCAGACGGATGAGGACACGATGACTGTGTAGTCGATATGCTCCATCTGCTTTCTCTTTTTAATCAACTTGAGAACGAAGAATACAAGCGGAACGAGCGGAACGGCAATACCGACCAGAGCTGAAATTATAATTACAGCAGCCCGCGCTCCCTCGGGGGAGTAGGTCGGCTCGTAGGTATAATCCTCCTCGGGATAATATTCATCCATAGGGGGCGAGGCATGCGCCGCAACCGATAGAATGCTCACGGTAAGCAGGAGAAAAAGAAGCAGGGTGAGAAGCTTTTTGATATTCATATCTATACCCCCTTATGCCAGATTGAGATTTCCGCGCAGCTTGGATACGCAGAACTTGTAGAAGAAGCAGGACACGAGAACGATAGCCGCCGATATGCCGAGAAGGAACATCAGAATGACCCAGGGAATAGCCGCGTTGGGTATTATTTCGGGATATTCCTGAAGCGCCTGTACGACTACGCTGAACAGCGACGAGGTTATAAGCGAGACCACCTCGAGTGCCACATTCAGTCCGTAGTAAACCGCGATTGACATCAGAATCTTGTGCTTTTTCGCCACGGTACCGCCAAAGGTGATGCAGGCGAAGGTTGCCATAGTTGAGTATATGAAGGAGGCGAGCAGAAGAATTATGAATGCGATAACGTACGTTATAATCCAGCTTATCTCCTTGTCCGTGGTAATGTCTCCTATGACCTCAAAAATGTCCTTGATATCCTCAAAAACGTAGAACAACATAGGCGAGCCGTCAGCGCCCGGCCAGATAAGCAGCATAAGGCACATCGAAGCGGTGAAAACGAGAGCGCTCGCGGTGTTGAAGATGAAGGCGGTCAATATCTTCGCGTCGAAAAGCGTGGAGCGCTTAACGGGCAGGGTGAAGGTAAGATACGCCTCGTCGGTGAAGAAATTGTTATAGTACCTGACTATTATCAGAATAGAGGTGATAACTATGTAGGCTATAATTCCGACGAAGGACAGTATCAGTCCGAGGATAACGATAGGGAAAAATGCGGCGTTCAGCTCGGGGTTTTCGATAAGGCGCATACAGACGCCGCCCACGGCTCCGAGAACCAACGAGGTGGCGCTGAGGATAAGCCATATCTTCCAGATCGCGCCCAGGTCATATTTTAATACCTTACGTAGCATCTGAACACCTCCCTGAACAATTCGTCAATGGTCTTTCCCGTCGTTTCTCTCACCTTGTCCGCGTTGCCCGCACGGAGAATCTCTCCTGTGTAGCCCATGAATGCGAACTCGTCGAGCACGGGCTCTATATCGTTGATAAGATGGGTGGTTATGATAACCGACGCGTCGGGGTTATAGTTGCCGAGAATGGTGCTGAGAATATACTCGCGGCTCGCGGGGTCAACGCCGCCGATGGGCTCGTCGAGCATATAGAGCTTGGTCTTTCTTGACATTACCATTATAAGCTGAGTTTTTTCCTTCATACCCTTGGACAGAGCGCTGAGCTTCTGATTTAAGGGAATACCGAGGTCGCGGAGCATTTTCTCCGCCGCATCGGCGTCAAAATCCGAATAGAAATCCGAGAAAAATTCAATAAGCTGATTGACGTACATAGATGCGTTGAAATACGTGCGCTCAGGCAGATAGGAAATGAGCGAGTTGGTGTCCTCGGAGCGAGGAATACCGCATATCTCAATGCTGCCCGAGTCGGGTGTGAGTATACCTGCCACGAGCTTCAGAAACGTGGACTTTCCACAGCCGTTGGGGCCGAGGAGTCCGAGTATTTTTCCCGAGGGCACGCTGATGTTGAAGTCAGCTAATACGGGTACCCCCGCGGTGTAGCACTTTCTCAGGTGCTGACACTGTAGAATTGGCTTATCAGGGTTGATTATCACAATACCTCCTTATATCCTCGCACAGTTGCTCGGGCAAAATGCCAAGCAGTAATGCTTCATTGACTGTTTTTTTGACGAAATCCTCACGCACTCTCACGCGCGCCAGAGAAATTACCTCCGCGTCGGTCGTGACCACTCTGCCCGTGGTGCCGTGGGTGATGAGAAGTCCCTCACTCTCCAGAATAACGAGCGCCTTCTGCATAGTGTTGGGATTAACCGACGCCTCGTACGCAAGGGTGCGCACGGCGGGGAAGTCGGAGCCCATCGGGTATACTCCGTCGATAATATCGCGCCTGAGCCTGTCTGCAATCTGCATATTCAGCGGCGCGCCGCCCTCAAATTTCCATGCCATAGCATCACTCTCCCTTCGTTGTACTAATACAATAATACAACACCAATGGGAATATGTCAATAGTATAGTCAAAAATAGTGTGAAAAGCGGAAAAAACGAGAAAAAAACGGAAAATACAGCCGCCTCTGCGAAAAGCTGGGGAGGGGGAGGGTTATTAATGCAGAATGAGGAATGAAGAATGCAGAATGAAATAGTTGAAAACTGAAAACTTGAAAATGCGGGCGAAAAAAAGAAGCCGAGCCAAAGACTCAACGAAAAGCCCCTGACTCAGCTATCTATCCGCGATATAAAATTATTGAAGCCTGCACTTGTACTTCTGCATGAATCTCGCATCCGACATCGTGAGAAGAATTATTCCCTCGATGAAGCTGACAAGAGCGGGAATATAGGTCCAGCAGAACAAAAGGTAGAGAATACCCTTACCCGCCTGACCGAGATAGAACTTATGTACGCCGATACTGCCGAAGATAAGCGCGAGTATAGCCGCGACAATCTTGCTCTTGACGGGAAGATTCGAATTAACGGGAGCCTGATTTGGCTGACCCTGAGGAGCGAAGCCGCCAAACGCCTGAGGATTTATCGGAGGGGGCGTGGGCTGCGACTGATGGGTTTGATTAATAACGGTGCCGCAGTACTCGCAGGTATTCTTGTTGGGGTCAATAGCGGCGCCACAGTTGGGGCAAAAATTAGTCATAACACTCACCTTAATAGATTTTTTCTATATTCTAACACACATACCCCAAAATATCAAGCCTTAAGCTCAAAAAACTTAGTGGAAAAATCATCTTTTAGTTTGACAAAACGGCTAAGATATGATATAAATAAATTAATAAATAAAAAAACACTTGGAGGAATACAGTCATGGCTATCGCTGACGTATTAAAATTTGATTCCAACGCGGACATATTCGCCTGGAGGCATCCCAACACGGAGCTAAACTCTTTCACACAGCTCATAGTTAACGAGGCGCAGGAGGCGGTCTTCGTCAAGAACGGACAGATCTGCGACGTTTTCGGCCCCGGCAGATACCGTCTTACCTCGGATAACCTTCCCATTCTGCAGAAGCTCATCAATATCCCCTTCGGCGGACGCTCTCCCTTCTCGGCGGAGGTCTGGTTCATCAACAAGGCTTTCAGCCTTGATATAAAGTGGGGAACCAGCTCGCCCATACAGATTCAGGACCCGAAGTACAACGTGTTCCTGCCTGTCAGAGCCTTCGGACAGTTCGGTATTCAGGTCGAGGATTCTATTAAGTTCCTCGTCAAGCTCGTTGGAACTATGCAGTTCTTCAACAAGAACACCCTGACCAACTATTTCCGCGGTCTTTATACCACCAGAGTCAAGGACCACATCTCCACCTGTCTTATCAAGTCCAAGATTTCCATTCTTGAAATAAACGCGCACCTCAACGAGATTTCCGAGGACCTGTGCAACGAGCTTAACCTCGTTCTTAATGACTACGGCATCAACGTAGTATCCTTCTACGTCAATGATATCAACGTTCCCGAGGACGACCCCGCTGTCCAGAAGCTCAAGGGTGCTCTCGCTAAGCGCGCGGAAATGGACATCATAGGCTACAACTATCAGCAGGAGCGTACCTTCGACACTCTCGAAACCGCGGCAGGAAACCAGGGCGCGGCAGGCACCGTTATGGGCGGCGGCATAGGTATGGGTATGGGCTTCGGCATAGGCGGAGCTATGGCAGGCGCGGCGGCAGGAATGGGTGGAGCTATGAGCACCACCGAGCCCACCAAGACCTGTCCGAGCTGTAACGCCAATATCCCTCAGCGCGTGCGCTTCTGTCCCGACTGCGGCGCGGATACCACCGCGGCGAAGCCCAAGGGAGCTACAGTTAAGTGCACCTGTGGCGCGGACCTTCCCGCAGGCACGAAATTCTGCTCCTCCTGCGGCGCGAAGGTAACCGCTTGTCCCGTCTGCGGAGCTAATATGGGCAACAACACCACCTGCACCTGCGGCGCGAAGAAGTGCTCGAAGTGTGGCGAGGTAGTACCCGCGGGCACCAAGTTCTGCTCCAACTGCGGCAGCGCTATGACTAAGAAGTGCTCGAAGTGCGGCGCTGACGTCGCTGACAACAGCAAGTTCTGCACCAACTGCGGCAACAAGGTATAACGGAGGATACATATATGAAAAAAAGATACGGCATTCTCAGCGGAATTGTAGTCGTCGCTCTCACAATTCTGCTCTATACTCTTCTTGTTAAGAATTTCTTTAAGATTCCGATGGCTATCGTCGCCCTTTGTCTTGTTCTTCTTTCGGAGGTTGCTACCACGGTTGCCCTCGTTGGCTTCAAGGACGGATATAAGAGCGTCGTTACGACCGCCGTTCTTGGCGCTCAGACGGCTATAACCGTCGTTCTCTCGCTTCTTTATATCAATATCTTCAAGACAGCATTCACAGGCTTCATTCTTTTCTACCTTCTGACGTTTGGAATCGCTGTGCTTCTTCTTCTCTACGTTTTCCTCTTCAGGGGCGAGTCCAGAGCCAAGGATAAGGTTATGAATACCGCGAGAAACAATATGCTCGACATCAGAAATCTCGCGAATTCCATACTCAACTCCCCCGAGGGAGCGCCCTATCGCGCAGAGCTTAAGCGCCTGGACGAGAATCTGCTCTATTCAGACAGGACTGTTATAGCCGACCTTGACGGAGATATATACAATATGCTGCTTACTCTCGAGGCAAGAATCGGCGACGACACCTTCGACGTCGTTGGCTATATCGAAGAGATTAACGCTATGATTAAGCAGAGAAACTTTGAGGTCAAGAGCAAGAAGGCTAAGAGATAAACTCTGACTTGGAGCTTAATAGAAATATACCCCGAGAGGCGAGAAAATCGCCTCTCATTTAATGGAATTGTTTTTTAACGAGGTTCAGTAAGAAAATGGGAAGTCTGTTATTGGCGCTAATATACGTATGCTTTATCAGCCTGGGTCTGCCGGATTCGCTCTTGGGCTCCGCGTGGCCCGTGCTACATACCGAGATTGGAGTTCCGGTGTCCTTCGCGGGAATACTCTCGGCGAGCATCTGCGCCGCCACGATACTGTCCTGCATTTTCAGCGGGAAGCTTCTTCAGAAATTCGGAGCGGGTAAGGTCACGGCATTCAGCGTTGCCCTGACGGCGGTCGCTCTTTTCGGCTTTTCTGTCAGTAAGAGCTTCTGGATGCTGCTTTTGTGGTCTATACCCTACGGGCTTGGCGCGGGCGGAGTAGACTCGATACTCAATAACTACGTCGCGCTGAACTACAAGCCACAGCACATGAGCTGGCTGCACTGTATGTGGGGCGTCGGCACGTCGGTCGCACCGTACATTATGAGCTTCGCTCTGGTCAGGCTCGACAGTTGGAATAAGGGGTACCTCATAGTATCAATAATCCAGATAATACTGTCGGCTATCGTCTTTATAAGCATACCCGTCTGGAAAAAAAGCGGAGCTGAAAACGACTGTCAGCCCACGGACGAGGGCAAGGCGCTTTCCTTCAGGGAAATCTTCTCCATTGGGGGCGCAATTTCGTGCTTTCTTATGTTTTTCTGCTACTGCGCGATGGAGCTCAACGCCTCGCTCTGGGCGAGCACATATCTCGTAGAGAAGTGGGGAATAACCCCCGAGACCGCGGCGGGATATGCGAGTATGTTCTTCATTGGCATCACGGTGGGAAGATTTATCAACGGCTTTCTGGCTATGAAGCTCTCCGACCGCTTTCTTATAAGGCTCGGCGTGGCTGTCGTGACGCTCGGAACGCTTCTTCTGTTTCTGCCGTTCCATTGGATGTTCGCGCTCGCGGGCTTCGTCGTTATCGGATTCGGCTGCGCGCCGATATATCCCTGTATCATACATATGACCCCCGACGTGTTCGGAAAGGAAAGGTCGCAGGCTATGATTGGAGTTCAGATGGCGTTCGCATACGTTGGCTTTCTTGTGATGCCGTCCGTGTTCGGCTTCATAGCAGAGCGGGTCAGCATTTCGCTCCTTCCCGTCTTTCAGCTCGTCCTCCTCCTTCTGATATTCATTCTGCACGAGCTCGTGCTGAAAAAAACGAAAGCCACACCCCCCACCGACAAGGAAGAAGCGCCCGAAATCAAAACGGAGGATAGTCTATGAAAAAAAGACTGATTTTAATCCTTCTCGGAATATTCCTGCTCCTGTCCCTTTTCTCCTGCGCCGAGGATGAGCCGCATACTCACAGCTACGGCGAGTGGATGGTTGTCAAGGAGGCAGACTGCCTCACCGTAGGTGAGAGAGTGCAGGAATGTAGCTGTGGAGATAGAATATATCAGGAGATTACCCCGACACAGCATACCCCCGAGACTGTCAAGGGCTACGACTCCACCTGTACCGCTACGGGACTCACCGACGGAAAGAGGTGCTCGGTCTGCGGAACGGTTACTCTTGAACAGCAGATTATCGAAAAGAAGGAGCACACCGAGGAGGTAGTCCGTGGCTACGACTCCACCTGTACCAAAACGGGACTCACCGACGGAAAGAGGTGCTCGGTCTGCGGAACGGTTACTCTTGAACAGCAGATTATCGAAAAGAAAAAGCACACCGAGGAAATTCTCAAGGGCTTTGATTCTACCTGTACCTACACCGGACTTACCGACGGGGTATACTGCTCCGCCTGCAAGAATACTCTCGTGCGGCAGGAAATCATACCTATGAAGAAGCATACCGAAGAGGTAGTCAAGGGCTATGACTCTACCTGTACCGATACGGGACTCACCGATGGCAAGAGATGCTCCGTATGCAAGACTACGCTCACGGAGAGGACGGTTATCGGACTGAAGCCACATACCGAAAAGACGCTTCTTGGCCACGACTCCTCCTGTAACTACACGGGACTCACCGAGGGAAAATATTGCTCGGTATGTAACACCACGCTCGTCTATCAACAAGTTATCCCCCCGAAGCCTCATACCGAGGTGAAAACCGAGGGATACGCCGCCACCTGTACCGAAAACGGACTGACGGACGGTCTTAAGTGCTCGGTCTGCGAGGAAATTTTCATACAGCAGACGGTTATTCCCGCCAATCACACGGAAGAAACAGTCAAGGGCTACGCCGCTACCTGTCAGTCGCAGGGTCTTACCGACGGCAAGGTGTGCTCGGTGTGTGATAAGGTGCTTGTCGAGCAGACTCTCATATCCCCCACGCCTCACAGCTATAAGGACGGCTTCTGCACCGAGTGCGGAGTGAGAAAATACAGCGAGGGGCTAAGGCTTATCAAGGAATCCGACGGACAGTCCTACTACGTGGCGGGCATCGGCTCCTGTAAGGACACGGACATAGTTATTCCCGAGAGCTTTGGCGGACTTCCGGTTACACGAATTGCCGAGGAAGCCTTCCGCGACCTGACGAAAATAACATCCGTATTCATACCCGGAAGCGTCGAGCAGATTGACAGGTCGGCATTCGCCTACTGCACGTCGCTCAAAGCCGTGGAGCTCTCCGTGGGACTGAAGCGGGTGTACGAGATGACCTTTTCGGGTTGTACTGCTCTTGAGAGCGTTGTGTTGCCGGAGGGAATGATAGCCTTCTGGTACAACGGCTTTGAGGGCTGTACCTCGCTGAAGAGCGTATATATCCCATCGAGCGTCACCTATATGGGCTATAAGATGTTCTCGGGCTGCAAGGGCGTTACTGTATACTGCGCCGCCCCGGCTCGTCCGCAGTATTGGGAGAAGGATTGGGCAAGCGGAGCGTCGAAGGTTAATTGGTCGGCAAGTGTCGAGGACTTAATCGGTTAATCAGAATATAAGGCTTGAAAAAGCGGCGGAGAATCTCGCGATTTCCGCCGCTTTAATTATTTAGTATATCTATTGCTTTTTGTCGGATAGTGTGTTAAAATGTATATTGCAGAAATATGGGATTGCTCCCGAAATAAAAAAAGAGGAGAACTTGATATGAATAAGACGGTTAAGCGTAGCCTTGCTCTCGTTATGGTGCTCGTGCTGTGCCTTTCCTTCCTTCCCGCTTTTTCGATAGATACGAGCGCCGCGAGCGTCGACTACGTCTATAGCGGAAAGTATATCTACAACTGGGGAGAGCGCGGCGAGCCTGCCACCTTCCTATCCCCGAATGCTGAAAAATTCTACACAGGCACAAGGTCATACGAAGCCTTGTCCTCATACTCGGGCGCGACTAACGTTGGCGACGTGCCGAACAGCCAGCTCTACCTGCAGCTTCAGGCTGTTATGAAGAACGCGCAGACCCACCAGACCAGCTATGCTGAAACCAAGGAGCAGTACAGATATACCGACTGCGAGAACAGCGGCGGTCAGATATCCTCCTTCTACTCGGGCAAGGGAATAGGTCCGGATTGGAACGGCTCATGGAACCGCGAGCACACTTGGCCCAACAGTAAGGGCCTCGGCGGCAGTGACGAAAACGACATTATGATGCTCCGTCCCACCTCGACGAGCGAGAACTCCTCGCGCGGAAATACCGCCTACGGAAAGAGCTCTGGCTACTATAATCCTAACGACGAGTCGGGTGGAAAATACGACCTTCGCGGCGACGTTGCGAGAATCTTCCTCTACGTCTACGTCCGCTGGGGTAACAAGTCATACGCCTGGGGCTCATCGGGCGTTATGGAGAGCAAGGCTGTCCTTCTCGAATGGATGGAGGCTGACCCCGTTGATACCTGGGAGCTTGGCAGAAACGACTCGGTTGAGTCGATAACCGGCACGAGAAACGTCTTCGTAGACTATCCAGAGCTTGGCTTCCTTCTCTTTGGCGAGGAGGTTCCCGAGGGCTACACCACGCCCGGCGGCGCAGCTGATACCAAGTGCGAGCACAACAACTATGACGCAGGCGTGGTTACTCTACCCACCTGTACCGAAAAGGGATATACCCTCTATACCTGTAAGACCACGGGCTGCGGCTCGAGCTATAAGTCGAATTTCGTTGACCCCAAGGGACACAGCTTCGTCGGCGGTACCTGTACCACCTGCGGAGAAAAGGAGACCTCTGCTCCCGCCTACGTCAAGGAATTTCAGACGGGCGTCCCCTATAAGCTCGGCATCTTCTCAACCGCCAAGGGCTCTGAATATTACTTCAACGGCACTATGAAGGGCTACTACGGCGCTACCGATACCGCATACGAAAACGGAATTGACGTCTACGTAGAGCAGGCTACGGGCGGATATAAGCTCTACTTCAAGAACGGAAGCACCAAGAACTATATTTATCTCGTTACCAGCGGAACTCACTATAACTTCACCTTCTCGACCACGAACAGCTCTGTATTCACCTGGGATAGTGCAAGATATAGCTTCAAGACCACCGTTTCGGGAACAGAGTGCTACATAGGTACCTACGGCGAGTATTTCACTATGGGCGTTATTAAGTCCGCTCAGGACAGCGACTACTTCGCTCGCCTTTATACGACCGCGGGCGGCTCTCAGGGCGGCGGCACGCAGGGTGGAGGCTCCGATACCACCTGCACTCACAGCTACAGCTCTGTCGTTACCAAGCCCACCTGTACCAAGGATGGATATACCACCCATACCTGTACCAAGTGCGGCGACAGCTATACCGATACCAATACCTCTAAGACAGGACACAGCTACGTCGACGGCGCTTGTACCAAGTGCGGAGCCGTGCAGTCAACCACCGCAGGCGAGCATACCCTGAGCTTCGCAGATACCTCGAGCAGAACGGAGTTCTCGACCTCAAAGCAGGTCTGGGTATCCGGCGGAGTAACGCTCACCAACAACAAGAACACCTCCAACGTTGACGTGGCTGATTATTCAAATCCCGCGCGCTTCTACGCGGGCTCGGAGCTTATTATAGCCTGCGAGGGTATGACTAAGATAGTCATAGATTGTACGGGACTTGACTCAAAGTACGTCACAAGCTGGTTGAACGTTCCCTCGGGAGCTACTGCGACCAATAACAATAATATCATAACAATAGAATTTGTAACCCCCACGGACAGCTTGACCTACGCGAGCCTTGCCAAGCAGTCGCGCGCCTATAGCATCAAGGTGTACGTCGAGGTAGAGGAGGAAATACCCACACCCTGTCAGCATCCCGAAACAAGAGTAGAGGGAGCAAGCGCCGCAACCTGTACCTCTGACGGACATACGGGAAAAACCGTCTGCGTTGATTGTGGAGTGACTGTCGACGAGGGAAGTGTGATAACCTCTGAGGGTCACAGCTTCGACGAATGGTCGGAAACCAAGGTCGCTACCTGTACCGCTCCCGGTAAGGAGCGCAGGGACTGTACTAAGTGCTCTCACTATGAAACCAGAGATACCGAGCCTCGCGGACACAGCGACGGCGACGGCGACGGAGTATGCAACCGTTGCGGAGAAACCGTTTCCGAAAGCCCCGACAACCCCGACAACCCCGGCGATAACCCCGATACCCCCGATAACAACGAGGGCAACACCGACGGGGACAAGAAGAAGGGCAACACCGGCGTTATTATCGGCGTTTCCACAGGCTCTGTGGCAGTCCTTGCCCTCGGCGCTTGGCTGATTTTCAGAAAAAGGCTTATCTAAGATAAGCGCCTGATATTTAATCAAGCTAAAACTAAAAAAACTTAAGCCCCCTGCTTTTTGGCAGGGGGGCTTTTTGTTAGGGCATCAGACTGAGCAAGGAGGTGACTGTATGGAGGACGAGAAAATCCTGGCGCTATATTGGAAACGCGATGAAGGAGCGATTCGGGAAACCGAAGAGAAGTACGGGAAATCACAAATCGTACAGGTCTTTGCAACCTTACAGGTAGCATCTGCCCAAGTGTGCTCAGTGTGCTGAACAAGCCTGTGGCTCTTTATTCCCTATGACACCACACCGCCCGACATATCACGGTATGCGGACAGCGAGTACTACGGAAATCCCGCCAATATGCGCGGCGTGTATATCGACGGCTATATGTATATGTTTGGCGCGAATGATTTCAAGGTCGAAAAGGTCTTTGACTGATGCTTGACTGAAAAAACTTGTTTCCCGACAGGGCTGACGATTTCCGTCAGCCCTTATTTTTTCCGTCAGGGAAGAAAAAAGCGGAAAAGGTTGAAAAATGAAGGATATTGTGTTATAATCGTCTGTGATTGAATAACCCGCGGCGCTCCATACTCGGGGCTTTTCCGCGGAGACCTTAAACCGAAAGCTAAAGGGGGACTGCTAAAATGATATGGGCTATTGTCCTTTTCGCAGTTACATATATACTGATGCTCGTGTTCAGCAGGTACAGACCGTACATTGCCCTGGCGTCAGGACTTGTTTTTATCGTTTCGGGAATGCTCCCGCTCGAGAAGGTTCTTGGCACTATTGATTTCAACGTTATACTGATGATAGCAGGAACGATGGGAATAGTAGCCCTGTTCATCGAAAGCAGAATGCCCGAGCTGCTCGCAGACCTGATTATGGAGAGAGTTCCGAGCGTGCGCTGGGCGGCGGTCGCGATGGCGTTGTTCTCGGGTGTTATCTCCGCCTTCGTCGATAACGTCGCGACGGTGCTTATGGTTGCTCCCGTAGCCCTTGAAATATGCAGAAAGCTAAAGACGAATCCCGTTCCGTTCATCATTGGAATCGCCGTTTCCTCGAATCTTCAGGGCGCGGCAACCCTCGTCGGCGATACAACCGCCATAATGCTTGGCTCGGCGCTTGATCTCAGTTTTATGGATTTCTTCTTGTACAAGCAGAGACCGGGTATGTTCTTCGCTGTGGAGCTTGGCGCGGTTCTTTCCGCCTTTATTCTGTTCTTCCTCTTCAGAAGGGAAAAGGACCCCATTCCGAAAACCAAGGAGCGCACCAAGGTGACCGACTTCGTTCCCACCGCTCTGCTTCTCGGTACGATTCTTCTTTTGATCGTAGCGTCCTTTATCCCGAACAAGCCTGATATAACCAACGGTCTTATCTGCTGCGGTCTGCTCGTCGTGGGACTTGTATATAACCTTATCCGAAGGAAGAAACTCACAGCTCTCGTGACTCCCCTGAAGGAGATAGATTTTCAGACTATCGGGCTTCTGCTCGGCCTTTTCATTATGCTCGGCGGCATAGCAGAGCAGGGTGTAATTGCCGCCGCGGCTGACCTTCTTGCCGATTTGGGCGGCGGAAACGTATTCCTGCTTTATACCGTCGTAGTATGGGCATCTGTTCTGATTTCCGCATTTATAGACAACATTCCCTACGTCGCCACTATGATACCCGTCATAGCGGGACTTGCCTCGGCGTTGAACGTCGACCCCACCGTGCTCTATTTCGGACTGCTATCGGGAGCAACGCTCGGCGGAAACTGCACGCCCATCGGCGCGTCGGCGAATATAACGGGAATCGGCATACTGAGAAAGGAAGGCTATACCGTCAGAAATTCCGATTTCTTCAAGATAGGTATTCCGTTCACACTCGCGGCAATCATACCCGCGTATATATCCCTGTGGCTTGCCTACGGAATATAACACAGAATATTATTAAAAGCTCAGGGTGACCGATAAGTCGGTCGCCCTTTCTATACGTCGGGAAAGAAAATAGACCTCACCGAAACGGTAAGGTCTTTTTGGTCGGAATGACAGGATTCGAACCTGCGACATCGTGCTCCCAAAGCACGCGCGCTACCAACTGCGCTACATCCCGAAAGTAATATTAGTTTTATTGAGCTTAGGTTGAACTCGGTAGCGCGCTACGCTTGCATCCCCGTCAAGTCGCATAGTCGCCGCTGCGCCTGCGGTTACTCGGCTTGCTTGCTCCTTGCTTTGTTGACTTCGCTTCACAAAAACGATACTCAATCGTTTTTGTTCGCTCACCAACTGCGCTACATCCCGAAAGTAATATTAGTTTTATTGAGCTTAGGTTGA
>JAEIGA010002613.1_pt1 | contig 28674 bp, 53 predicted proteins | sample 9270691 | NCBI WGS metagenome assembly JAEIGA01 (sample SAMN17057246, study PRJNA624740) | gut metagenome | biome: biome; isolation source: fecal sample | host: Bos grunniens | place: China: Xizang | collected 2019
CATCCACAACACCCTCTTCATTGGCTGTTACCGTACCGTTCACCACATAGCCCTGACGGCCATCACGAAGCACCACCTTAATTACTTGGTTCAGCTCCTTGTTGGTGTTCATATCCACTTCCACGTTCGCACTCTCAATTTTAGAATCCACCTCATCAAGAAGCGCATCCGTCAAGCCATTCATACGATGGTACGCAGTGTAGTAATCTTTAGCCTTTTGAATCTGTTCATCCGAATAGCCTTGTTCTGCCATCGCATTGATAGTTTCCACAGGAGAATTGGCACCAGCCATTACCATTTGCGCGAACTGCTGTTCATCCGAATTTTCAGAACCGACACCCAAAGCCGCTTCCGCTCTATCCACGGCACGCTTCGCATTATGCTTGTCATAAGGAGTTTCAAGCAATACTCCATCATTGTAGGCATCTTCAATATCACTTGCTTCTTTTTGATAAGAACCATTCACAAAGTCATTATATGAGATTGTAGCCTTTTCTTTAATTTCGTCAGAACTAATTTCATGCACTTCTCCATTAACATCAAGGACAGATGTTACACCATCCTTTTCATCAAGAATCTCAACTACGCCAATGTTTGTGTCGGCAAATGTCACATTACCTTGCGACTTACGTCTTTGATTATGAATTCTGTTTGCCGAATATTTACTTCCAGCACCAAGGAAAGCACCCATAAACAAACCTCCCTTTGCACCTTCCCATCCTGATTCAAGTATTTCCATCAATGTAGGATAGTCCTCAGGATTTTGATAAACCATTGGCGATATAGTCTGCAAAGCTTCGGCCATAAATTCAGAAACTCCTTCCGTACCGACATCCTTCAAATATTCAGAGATATTCTTCTTGCTGAACAATCCTGCACCAAATTCTTTGCCGACACGCTGCAACAACTCTGACAATTCGTTTTGAACAGCATCGTTATCAACCGTTGCTTTAGCAATACTTTTACCGATAACACTCTTTGTTGCATTTTGAATTTTACCAAAGTATCTTTCAAAAGGAAGCTTTTCTGTACCATATTCAATGGCTGCATCTATAATACCTGTTTTCCATATATCACCCTCACTCGCACCATAATCCCTTGCTTCTGCCATGCTCATACCAGAAGTAGCACCGGTCAACAAGGCCATATTGGCACGGCCAAGCAAAGGACTTAACCAACGGGTATAAGGATTTAAAGAAGCAACAATACCAGCACCGGTACCAATCATCTGAGGAAGCATACCGCCGGCCCATGCCGCAAAACCTTCTGTAGGCCGTTGTTTTGCAAGTTCAGCCCTTGCTTCACGGGAAATCTTGTCACCCCAAGTTTCTTTACTTGATTCTTTCCCCAACAGCTTATAAGCTTCATCCACATTGCCGTTTGTCTTTTGCAATGCTTCTTGAATGGCTGTGTATGAACGTGCGAGCTGAACTTCATCAGCAAGATTTCCTGTTTCTTCGTATTGAGACTTAGGACGTGAAGGGTCTTTTATACGATGAAGAAGAGCGTCAAAGAACCCCATACCTTCACGCTCTTCTTCCCGTGTCGCAATATCTTTCTGCCATTCATCGTATTTGCGTTGGTATTCCCTATCTTTATAATCTTTCAACGCCTTTTTTGAATCAAAATTAGTCAAGTCATAACCGCTTTGAATCAATTCGTCAAGCTGCAACCTTGCACGTTCATAGTCACGTTGTGAGCCGGTAGCAAGATTGGAAACTTCACCAACAAGATTCTTGCCACCTTGATAAAGAGCATCTGCGCCTTGTTCAAACGACTCCCCAAAAGAAGTGATAGGACGTTGTAAGTATCTTTGTCTTGCGTCTTGCATTTCATACAGCTTCCCTTCATTCATCAAGTCCCATTCCGCCTTATCCTTGTCATGGGCTCCGTACATATCCACCGTTTTAGGCTTGAACATATCGGGTTTGTGGTCAAGGATGTATTGCTGCACTTCCGGCTTGTATTCATAACGGGAAGGTTCACTATCTTTATAAGCCGTTCCGCCCACTAATTTCCCACTCTCATCATACTCATGGGTGTAAGGCTTATCGTACCCAAGATACTTATTGAAGTCATTTATATCTTCAAAATTGTCATATCCTTCATTCTTCAAAGCGTTAAACAGCTTTCTCCGATTGATTGGGTTATCTACATAATCTTTAAAAGATTTTTCGTCTGCGAAATTATCATATCCTTCATCTCGCAAGGCTTCATACAGCTTTTTCTTATTTGGCATAATGTTGAGATATTATATATAATTTCCCCAAAGGAAACACACAAACCAATCCGTACTTTCTATAATTACACCAATGACTATATATAATAAGGTATAGGCAAATTCTAAATTAGAACTTTTTTCAGAGAATCTTTATGCAGATTTTTGGATTTATCGGGGATGTATGAAGGATATATAAAACGAAATATACAATACTTATTTATACTGAGAATCAACAACTTGCAAGATTCAAAAAGACTGTTTACTTTTGCATCAGTAACAAGTGGAACGGTTACAAGGACATAAGAAATTATCTCCTTCGGGAATAAAGATATAAGCAGTGCGCCCCACTGTCTGAAGAGCATCGGCAATCGTTCCACATTAGTTGCCGGTGCTCTTCGTTTTTATTCATGCTTATCTTCCACCGATAAGATAAGCATCCTACAGAGGTAAGATACCTTTCTTACACGGAGAAGATAAGGACGTGTTAAGAAGATGAATTAAAGAGATTTTTGAAATATTTTTGTTATAACACTTGGAATTATCGGGAAAAGCCGTATCTTTGCAGTGTTCAAACTTTATATCTCATAGGTAGGGATGCCTACCATTTGGATAGGCTATTTTTATGCCTATATGTCACTGCATATATGATATATTCGGTGCCTAACCCCGTACTATTGCTTAATGGCGTAGTGTACCTATGAGAAAAGGTTTGAACAACGGGAAGTGGGCACCGTTTTTTTGCCCTATAATTCCATTAAAAATGTTCATATAAAATGGAAACCGTCAACAATCTGGGAGCACTTCTCCCTATCAATGAAAACAACGGCCAAAGAGCCGTTAACGCTCGTGACCTTCATTCCTTCTTGGAAAGTAAGCAAGACTTTTCTACTTGGATGAAGAACAGAATTGACCAATACGGGTTTGTAGAAAATCAGGATTACCAAATTCTTGCTCCACAAAATTATGGAGCAAGTTGGGGTGGGAATAACAAAGTGGATTATGCTCTTTCCATCGACATGGCCAAGGAATTGTCAATGGTCGAACGCTCCGAGAAAGGCAAGCAAGCCCGAAGATACTTCATCGCTTGCGAAGACAAGTTGAAGGAGGCAGTCACAAAAGGTTATGTCACCACTACAACCGCCAAGCCCCAACAACAACTCACAATGAAGGACAAGCTCACTTGGATTAAGGAAGTACAAAAGATGTTGAAGCTAAACGACGCATCCACACTTGGATTGCTTCAACAAGTCGCCGACCCTCTCGGCTTGCCCGTTCCTCAGTACGTCGATAGCAAGGGAATCTTGATTTCAGCTACAGCCGCCTTGTTTGAGTACCAAACCGGTGTGAAGATTAACGAGTTCAACAAGCGCATGATTGAAAAGGGCTTCCTCGAAGAACTCTCTCGCAAGTCAAGCAAGGGAATCGTGAAGATGTTCAAGCACATCACCCCTTCCGGTTTGAAGTACGGTGAAAACCAAGTGAACCCCAAATCACCGCAACAGACCCAACCGCTTTACTACAAGCATAAGTTCCTTGAACTCTTGAAGGAATTGGGATTGAAATAGTATATGCCAAAGAAGTAAAAACCCTCCCCCACCTGCTGTGAAGCCCGTGGGGCTTTACGAACCTTTTTAATATGTTAGAAGTTATGACAAAGATACAAGAAGCGGTTGAAGTGCTCTTCGGCAAGGGCATCACCACACCGGAATACCTGATTGAGGAATTTGAAGCGATACACCGTGCTTTTGCCTATGATCATATTTGGGCAGAGCAGAGCGGTGACGCAAAGATGGGCGCACGTCAGGCTTGCGATGCACTCTACAACCTCGAAGCACTCATTGACGGGCTGAGAGGAAAACACCTCAATTAAATACAAGAAAGGCTACCGGTTTGGTAGCCTTTTATTTTAAAGAGGAAGATGTTTCTTTTTAGAACCTTCAACACCCGGCAACGACTTTTTTGTTCCAGATGCCCCCTTTCCCTTTTTAAATCCCATTTGTTCGAGTACTTCCACAGGAACATTACCGCTATTTATTGCATTAATGGCAGCACTCTTCCAGTCGAACACTTCTTTTCCTGGTTTTCCCGAAAGTATATCACCATCTTCAACTGTTGTAAACTCTTCGGGGTGTTGAGTATATTTAGCAAGAGTACGAAGCTCGTTGTCTGTCAATCTAGTATTACGAGTATATACATCTTCACCAACTTGAACACTATCCACGACTTTATCATCAGAAGCCGAAGTAGTTTTCTTTAAAGCAACATCATAACCAAATTTAATCTTTTCAAGGTCTTGTGCGCTTTTAGCCTTTGCAGCTTGAAGTTCTAAATCAGCAGCCTTCTTCTTATCTATTTTACCAAGTTCAAGTTGATTCTTAATCTCAGCAAGAAGTACATCTCTCTTATATTTCAAATCAGCAGCCTTGTTTGCAGCCTCCTGTTTGAGGTTGTAAAGACTTAGATTATATTCTCTTTCCTCATCCTTTTCCGCCTTATCCAGTTGCCATGCACGGAAATTCTCCAACTTCTTGTCACGCTCCATCCTTTCCGCATAAAGCCGTTTGGAGAGTTCAGGCATCTGAGATACAAGTTTCTGGTTAGGTGCCCATTTGGTAGTGTAATAGAGGTTTGCAAGAGCCGTCAGACCATCAGTAAAACCTGTAAGCCCTTGCTTGATGAAGTCGCGCCTTTCCCTGGCTTCTGCTTGTTCGGGAGTTTCCACACCGAATTGCTGCGCCCCAATTACTTCATTGCGAAATCTTTCGTATTCGGGAGTTGTGATAGGCGAAACATTACCTTTCAGCATCTTTTCAGCTTCACCAATATTGGTACCACCGCCATTCTTTCCTACTTCATATAGAGAGACACGGTTATCAGTCTTGCCAGTAGCCGGAACATCTGCCTTAATCTCGGATGAAGAAACACCATTACCAGCCATCCGAGCTTCCGCCATATTCATCCCCTCTGCAGGATTGAAAGGCAAAGTGTTCGGTGATTGGGAAGGATTATTCTTTTCCTCCTCCTTCTTCTTGATAAGTTCTGCTGTAGTCATAACCCCTCCTTACTTTTTAAACAACCTATCCAAGGCAGGGCTTAATAGAGACCCGAAAGCCGACGAAGCCTGTCCAGCTGCCGCACTAATATTCTGTGCCTTCTGTTGAAGATTGGCCACTTGTTGCTCAGTCAAAGCGTTCTTCGTATTCAGATATTGATTTTCTATAGCATCCTTACGGGCAGTCCCTTGTGCCGCAATGTTACTTGCCGTTTGAGCCAACATTTCGTTGGCATCACGTTTTGCTCTCGCTACACTTTCTTCGGTAGCTCCGGCCACTGCAGCCGCACCTTCCGCACGTCTGAATTGCTTTTCAGCTTGTTCGCGTGCGTAGTTCATAAGATTCTGTGCTTCGGCAGTCTGTGAATAGTCCTCATTATATCTGCGGTCAAACCACGCTTGATTGTCCTTTTGTTGTTGCTCTATCAGCCTGTTTGCTTGCTTGGCAGCTTTACTGGCTTTCGAGCCTCCGAAAATTGCAGAACCGACACTTCCGGCAATGCCTAGTCCTGCTCCAATTGCTCCTAATAACATAATTGTATATACATTTAAATATTAGGAACAAAAAAAAGCGGTAAAACCGCTTCTTCTTTCTATAATTACATTCTAAAAGAATCTGTTATAGAATAGCCATAAACACATTTATATATTCGGAATCAGATTCACCGCCTTCCTCTTGGTTTCATCCATCACTTTCGCATAGATCTGTGTTGTCTTAACGTTGATATGGCCAAGCAACTTCGACACGGTATAAAGGTCTGCACCATAATACAAAAGTAATGTAGCATAGGTATGACGAGCCACGTGGAAAGTCACATTCTTCTTGATTCCGGCTTTTTCAGCCCAATCATGAAGATAATCGTAAGCGCAAGATGTTTCCGGCATTTGGAAGATTCTGTTTTCTTCCCCGTCCATATATCTGTTCGGTAGCCAGTTCAAAGCATTGTCTGAAAGAGGGACAACGAGCGGTTTCTTGGTCTTCTGCTGCACAATCTCCAATTGATATACACCTTCTTCCACCTTCACAAGATTCTTCCACTTCAATCCATGTACATCTTTGTATCGAAGTCCGGTAAAGCAAGAAAATAAGAACAGCCTCTTAACCCTAACATCCTTACACTCCACATCCATCAGGGTACGTACTTCTTCAAGAGTGAGATATTCACGGTTGCTTTCGCCACGTTTCGGTTTTTCTTCCGAAGGAATCAAATCGCAAGGGTTCTTGTCTATCAGTTCACGTTTTACTGCCTTGTTCAGAGCGATACACAATGCCATATAATAGGTATATATAGATTCCTGACCAAGAGGTACACCACGATAGGTAGGTGTCTTTCTCATATACTTTATGAACCCGAGTACGAAATGTTTATCCACCTCATTGAGTGTCCTCTGCTTCTTGCCCATATACTTCTCCAAATGCATGATGGTAGATTTCATTGTGGCAAGATAGTTCGCACTCTTCACGCCAAACGATTCGTCACGAAGGTTGTTCATCCACTCCACCAGAAAGATTTTTGCTCTGTCCTTGTTTTCAAAATTAAAGCGTCCGTTCTGAATTTCCAGGATTCTCTGTGCTTTCACGGCATTAGCGATAGACATAGTCTCTCGGTTCCGTTTCTTGATAGCCGGGGTATCACCAGGCATTAAGTACAACTTGAGAAATTCCTGCTTTCTCATTCCATCCACGCACATATCCAAATAAATGGATTCATTGCCGTTGCTTAGTTTTCGGGTTCTGATGTGAACCGCTTCTTTTACCTTGATTTCCATATTAATTCTTTTTTAATGAGTAACACCTAAATTATTTCCAATATTTCTATTTTTTCTTGCTAATGAATTGACTATCAGCAACCGATTTCCGAAGTTGTAATTTACCGAAGTTGTAATTTTACCCATCTTCGCCCAACACTTCAAGTAACAAACGAGTAACACTTTTGTTGTTTTATTAATCCCTTATACATCCCCGATAAATCCGTTTTCATACCTTTATAAACAACGAAAAGCCGCTGATATTCAGCGACTTTTCTGTTTTATAAGGGATATATCGGGGATAAATAATTTATCCTCCAAAGTTATCGTACAGAATTTAGTCGCTTTAAGCCAACCAACTGATAATCATAATAGTTAAGACCTCTTTAAAAAACCGAGTAACACCCAAGTAACAATTGTTTTTTTCTTTGTTGACAATACTACTTTCTTCAACAAGTTGGCCAGTTATCGGATTTTCGAGTAACGGAACCACCGCTTTTCTTCTTATACATTATTACATATCAAACCATTTCTTTATCTCGTTGTTATTGATTATATTTGCAATCATCAAATTATCATTCAATGAATACTATCCGCATACCAAGGTTCGGTGAAATGACCGAAACGCAAGCCATCCAGTTTGTAGAACAGGCTTTCTCCCTTGCTGATTCCGTCAGAAGACTATACAGGTCCGTACAGAACTACCAAGGGAATGACTTGGAAGAATACTCAACCAACGGGGAGCCGAAAACCTCCGAATCATTCCAATATTTCCAAAATGTCATATTGGAAGAACGTAAGCAGCTTTCAGACAACCTCCTTTATCTTTGCCTCAGGACGATGGACGTACTAAACGAACAGCGAAAGACAAAGTAGTGTCACATCTATAGCTTCCCGTTTCTTCCAGAATCGTTTTTCTAAAAAAACAAAAATGCTCTTTTCCCATTTCAATTTATTACTTTTGTAAAAACTTATAAGATATGGACAAATTCAAAGAAGACAACATCTACGTTTTATTATTTGCAATCACTATATTTCTTGCTATAATAATTTCATTGCTCATTACATTCATCTTCTTTATTTATAAACCATAATTCTTATTATACTCGAATCAATATTCTTTTATGAATTCACTGAGATTCATAATATATATCCTTCTTTAATCCCTATCTTCCCTGACTTTAAATCTATATAGAATTGGCCTTTTACTTCTTCATCCCTCTTTTTCCTATCAGCACTCAATCTATCAACATACAAGAGAGTCCCACCAAACCACATTATTAATCGGCCTACTATAAAATCCGCCTCTGGGTTCAAACACGAAAGAACCAACAATGAAAACACAAATGATAAATACATCATCGTAGTAGCATCAGTATCCTCATCCGAAAACAATAAGCCAAACAAAAACGAGAATGGTATATATATCACCATCGACACGAAAGGAAGAAGGACTGCAAGCCATATTATCCATTCTTGTACCCCACTTAATCCATATAAGCTACAAGGATAGCTAAGGATTATCATCCAAGCTATAAGTTTATGTTTCATACTAAATCAAAATTATTCAAATAGTATTCGGCATTCACTTCTTTATTATCATCATAGAAAATTGGAGCACCGCTTTGCGGATGAAACTTTACCTTTATACTTATACGTTCCTCTCCTTCTTTTATCCAACCTTCTTTTGCTCCTCTATCTATATCATTAGATGTTAATATAAAGAACATATTTCTAGGTATCTTCTTTTTGTCATTATATCTAGCTATAAGAACATATCTAAGATTATTTGTTATATGAACATCAAACCTTTCTTTATCAATCTGCCAAATCACCTTATTATCCGATTTTATATAAGATGTCTTGACTTGAATATAACGATAAACGTTGTCTTTAACCGCAACAACATCTATACCCTTATCAACGACCATTCGGTTTGCATTGTATTCTCTGAATAATAGTTCCGATATTACAGCCATTTCCCCGGCTGCACCTTCATATAGCTTATCTGTTCTTGGAACTTCATCACTACCTAAAGGTTTAACACTAGGGCGTTTCCTGTATTTGCCACTTTTAGTCTTAGTTATTTGCGCCTCCTTATCTTTTTTTAGTTCCTCTTTAATCAAGCTTTCGACTTGCTTATGTATAATATCAACTTCTTCAGGGGAAGGCAATAAATCCGGTATGCAGATTGAAACTACCGCATCCTTAATATCTTTCATTTTCTTCTCTTCCGTTTTATTTTTAAAAACAGACAAGATTAAATCTATATTTATAGTTCTTTCTTCCATAATTTTAATATTATCCTTACAACCTCAAAGCCCCCACCACCAAATTATAGCTGAATATATCCTCCTTGGGGACGTTGAAGTCGGGATATTCAGGGTTGAACGATACGCAACGTATCGCATCGCCATTCTCGTATATCTTCTTGATGACTACTCCTTGGGTAGTGTCGAGTACATGCACTCTCCCCCATTGGAGGAATCTTGATTCGTTGATGCGCAGACAGGCCACTTCGTCACCGGAGAAGTACATCGGCTCCATGGAACGGCCAGTTACACGGATGGTAAAGTCGTACTTCGGGAAAACGGCCACCACCGGAGCACGTTCACATTGTACTTCCGTCACTCCATCAACGGCACTTGTCAGACTTCCTGCCGAGGCATCATAGGGAATTCGCGGTAACGTTTTTACTGAAACGTCTTCGCGTTCGTCTAAAAACATATTGCCCCTTCCTGTAATAATATAATTAGAACTTACATTCGGATAAGCCATACAAAACTCTTGCAGTGTATTCATAGATACACCACATCTTGCATTCCTTATCTTAGACATCGTTCCTTTCGAAAGGTCTTCCAAAGCATTAACCACTTCGGAATCCTTTAATCCCATTGCCTCTATTATAGCAAGGAATCTTTCCGTGTAATCGTTAAAAGCTTCCATAATTCCTCCTTTATATTTTGAAGTGTCGTTTCTTGACACTATCTTTGCATCAAATTACAATTCAACCTCTTTAGTTTGAACCTTTGTAGTTTGTAGTTGTTATATTATAAAATGCACACTTATGAATGAACAAGAATTCCACCGCCTTAAAAGAAGAGTAGAATATTTGTATATCCTTGTAGGCTTGCAGGCCTTGACCATTCTTTTAATTTCAATTAGAACATAGGAAACATTTCATTAATTGCACCCAATAGTGTGGCAATTCCCACCAATGTTCCCCATATCCATTTGTATTTATAGAAATAGAAGAAGAACGTCTTTCGCTTCAATGCTTTTAATCCTTTGTCTGTCAATACATAATAAGATTCAAGCGAATAATATCTTTTCCCCTCTTCATTATGACATAAGTACATTTCCTTATCCAATCTTTTCAGGAAACCTTTATCAATCATAACCCGTGCGATATGCTCGTAGGATTCGTTCTCGTCAAGTTCTTCGACTACTTTATAATATAATTCTTTATCTGTAGCTGAAATCTTCCGTCTATCCTTCATCACTTGTAGAAGAACTTTCAACTCCTTCAATTCGTACTTATCCATACAACTTCTTATCTATAATCATTCCAAATAACGCAAAGTATCTTAAAAAGATACATTAATTTCTTGCAGTATCAAAAAAAGACACCACCTTTGCATCAGAATCCTAAACCAAACATTCCTTCAAAATTTGAAGATTGGTTAAGGATTACAAATATAGAAAACAAATTTCGGATTTGCAAAGTTATCCGGTAAAAAAGAAACTCGAATATGGGATTTAGAAAAATGAAGAAGATTCAATTGCCTTATGGCATGCAGACGAAGATGGTAAAACATTTCGGGGTTTCTCCCCAAACCATCAATGCAGCACTGACGTATGTCACCGATTCCGAGCTTGCGGCCACCATCCGCAAGGAAGCGATAGAGAACTACGGAGGCAAGGAGATTACCCGAAACAAATATTTCAAGTAGGCCAGTCAGTAGATTTAATAAATGGTTTTTTTAGTTATTTAAAGTTGTGGATTCCGGGTAGTTCAACGGATAGAACATCAGTTTCCTAAACTGAGAATGGGGGTTCGATTCCCCCTCCGGAAACAAGAACATATAATAAAAAAAGAAATGGAGGACGTTATGAACAGATTATCAAAACAAATCATCGTGGCATCATTGGCAATATTCGGCTTCTTATGGTTAATGGGTATTGCAGGAAGTTGCGATTATGCCGATGAAGTGGTGTACAATATGGACGAGGAAGTCTATTACACCATCCTCGACACCCTTGGTGACGATTGTTCAAACAAGGCCGTAGCAGCCGAGTATATGGACAACCGCGAGTATTACGACAACCTCTACAAGTAAAGGAGGCCGTTATGAGCGAACTTGAACTTATCCAGCAGAAGCTTGACGAGATAAAGGCTATCACAATCATTTCCGTCAAGAACACCTTGACGGTTGAAGAAGCGGCTGCATATATGGGGCTTTCCGTTGAATACGTGCGCAAGATGGCCAAGAACCGTACGATTAAATCGTACAGAAGCAAGTCCGGCAGGGGAATTTACCTCCACAAGGCAGATTTGGAAAAATGGATGATGTACACGGAAGTGAATACCAACGAACACATCAAGGCCGAAGCTGCACGCATTGCAGGACGACTTTCATCGAGAGCAAGCTAGACTAAACTATAACAACCCCGGTAGCTCGAAGGCAAGAGCGCATCTTTGATAGGAAGAAAAGGATTGAGGTTGGAGGTTCGAATCCTCCCCGGGGAACAAGATAAGGGTGAAGCCGTGATACCCTTGACCAACAATGACGGTAGTCCTTGCACGGGACTTACACGCATGGTGCCGCCATAAGCAGAACGACATAGCAGAGGCGTTGGGTAGCGTAATACTTTTCGGCCGTGACCCACGAAATGGATAGCCGGAGAGCGCAACGTGGTTAAATATGTTCATACGCAGAAATGCGTTCTACATTATTTATATAGATTACCTTTTTCATGTGTATCTATATATAACCCCTTCCCTCCGGTTCAGAATTCCGGTAACCATAAAGGACGGCACCTTTGAGGGAAGCAGCATTTCAAAATCAGCAAATACGTTTATATTCACAGTGCATCCTCGTCTGCGAAGATAGGGATGTACACGCTTTGGGTCTATCGTACAGTGGTAGGACATCCGGAAAGTAAAGGGAAATCAGATATACGTTTTCAATAGGTATAATAATAGATAGTCATATTTACTCCCATTTTATATCTCCTGCAAATCCGGAAGACGCACGTTCGAATCGTGCTGAGACCCACACAATCTTTTTACCTTATAATACTAACTAAATTTTTCACCCATCCCACTTGTGAAAGCCGGATGGGTTTTTAAATGAAACTCTTTTCATTATTAATACATATAGCCCGTGAGGGCCCTTTAAAACTTTTAACTATACCTATTTTAATTACACCGCATCACGGGTTGGTGCGGTCATCGGACTTGTAGCTCAGCGGTCAGAGCGTAATTTTATTTTCAATGAAACAGGAAATTTCAGAGTTTTACAGAGAAAAAGGCTATTGTGTAGTTTATGTAGCTACCAATAAAGAACCAAGAAGGGTAGCTACCCTTCGCAAGCCAAATGGAGAAATGCATAGTATGAGTTATGCCAAGTATCTATATACAAGTCATTACAAGTGCGATGTATTTAAAGGAGACCAGGTAGATCATATCAATGGAGATAAAATGGATGATAGAATTGAAAACTTGCAAGTCATTTCTTCAAGATACAATTCAAGAAAAAATCATTCTTCCCGTGTCATGGTCGAGATGGAATGCCCTGTATGTAAAACAAAGTTTATATTTCCTAAACGGAACCTTCCTTTTAAAAATAATCCTTGCTGTTCAAGGAAATGCGGAGGCATAAAATCTCATTGGAAATAGAATTAAGGTCGCAGGTTCAAATCCTGCCTGGTCCACAAAAAGGGGGGAAACCATAGTATTTTTTATGTTTTTCATCAAAAGCCCTTTGCGAAAGCATCGTCGGGTGAAAGGTTCCCGATTTTGTTTGTTTTCATGTCTTAAATTTTGGGGTTTCCCCTTTTTCACTTCAATTATGGATATTTTAGGAAAGAACAAGCTATTACAGAAACTTCGTGATAGAGCCGAAGAACTGAGGAAATGGATGTACGAACACACGTCGCCCGACACCCCTGGTAAAGAGTTTGAAGACGTGGCCAGACAATATGCCATCATTCAGACACGGATGTACATCATCGAAAAACAATGGTAGTGACATATCTCGCGGCAGTTGCAAGGTCGAGCGGAGTACGCTTCTCAATGATTCACCGCGGTAGAAACCGGCAACACACTTTTAACTTCTAGCATAAACATAAGGGATGCTCGCACATAGGCATCCCTTTCTTTTCGCCCGATTATGAAATCAAGAATTATATCAAAGCTAGTAGCTTCGCTCGACAGAAAGTTGAGCGAAGCCAGAACCGAAAGCCCACACGAAACGACCCTTGTGGGAATGTTTATGTTCGGGCGACACATCGTCCGCTATGTATTCAAGCCTAAAGGTTGTGAGATAGAGATTTACAATCCCGTCCTCGACACATTCCTTGACAGTGTGTCCCTATATGTTGAACGGTGCGTAATGGATTGGAATAATGTCGATATTAAAGAGACAGACGATTGGGATTTACACGGCTTCCGTGATGAAGCCGACTATTTGAATTGGAAATATGGATAAATGCGTTATAGGACTGATTGCAGTTGATTCAAATCATCCGAATTTGGCTCTGATGAAAATAAGCGGTTGGCATAAAATGCTTGGGAATAAAGTCGAATGGTACACCCCATTTGAACAATATGATATGGTATATATGTCTAAAGTATTTTCGTTCACTCCCGACTATGATCAATGTATAACTAATACCAAATGTATCATAAAAGGAGGAACTGGGTACGATATTCACTCACGGCTACCAGAAGTAATGGAATATATGACTCCTGATTATAGTTTATATCCATCCATTGATAATAAAACAGCCTACGGATTCCTTACCCGTGGATGCCCAAACAAATGCAAATGGTGTGTTGTACCGAAAAAAGAAGGTAATATTAAGCCTTATATGGATGTGGACAATATCGCAATAAATGGTAGAACCAATCTTATACTTATGGACAACAATATTCTTGCTTGTGATTATGGCATTGAGCAGATTCAGAAAATCATTGATAGAAAATATCGGGTGGACTTTAACCAAGCACTTGACGCACGACTTGTGACGGACGATATAGCCCGATTGCTTGCTAAGGTGCGTTGGCTAAATCAAATTCGTTTTGGGTGCGACACACCCAAGCAGATAGAAGAATGTGAACGAGCTATGAAGATGATAGACGGGCATCGGAAGAAACCAGCCTCCTATCTGATGTACACCATGATAGATAAAGATATTAACGAAGCCTACCATCGACTAAGTTACTTCAGGCCGAACAAAAGAGTAAGGATTGTAGCGCAACCCTTCCGTGATATAAACAATCCTCGCCAAGTCATCCCACAATGGCAGAAAGATATGGCAAGATGGGCTACGCGACATGAATTGTACGCCACTTGTGACTTTAAGGATTTTGAATCTTCTCATGGGTTCAAATGCAAGGAATATTTTTAATAAATCATTAATAATAAAAACAACGAAATGGTAATTACAATCAAGACAAAGTTTGAACTCGGTCAGAAGGCAGTAGCGCTCGATGTATTTAAGAACAAGTTGCTGGATATTGAAATCTGTGAAGTACAGTTCGATACCGACGGCATAGACTCCAAAATCTGGTACCGCGACAAGGACACGAGAAAACTTTTCAGAGAACAGGATGTGTACACCTCCCGTGAAGAATTCATCGCACAGTTATAAACCCATTAAAACCAGAAGATATGGAAAATCAGAACGTAACAGAATTACAGCTTATCCAAGCCAAACAAGCAGCCGACTTTGCACTTACCCCGGTAGGTCAGACAGTCAAGCAGTTTGAAGTATTCCAAAGAATGGGAAAGATGTACTCAGAAAGCACCATTGTCCCCCAACAGTTCCACGGCAATATCGGCAACTGCATCATCGCCTTGGATATGGCCATGCGAATGAACGCAAATCCACTAATGACTATGCAAAACCTTTGTGTAGTCCACGGACAACCATCGTTCAGCAGCAAGTTTCTCATCGCTTGTATTAACGCAAGCAAGAAGTTCTCCCCCCTCCGGTATGAATTCAAGGGGCAGGAAGGAACGGACGATTACGGATGCCGTTGCATTGCCTACGAAATCCACGACAAGGAACACCAAGACCCGTTGTATGGAGATTGGATTACCCTAAAAATGGCAAAAGACGAAGGATGGAGCACCAAGAATGGAAGCAAGTGGAAGACAATGCCCGGTCAAATGCTCCGATACAGGGCAGCCGCATTTTGGCAGCGTGTCTATTGTCCCGAAATCTCGATGGGGCTGATGACAACCGAAGAAGCCTACGATATTCAGGATGTAAGCTACGAGGAAGTCAAGCCGTCATCACCCAAGCAGAATGCCATCCGTGAAGCCTTGAAGGCAAGCCAAGAACCCAAAGTAGATAAAGAAACAGGAGAGCTTTTCAATGAATGACGAAATGCAGAATACCGACCAATGGCTGAAAGACCGCTTGGGCAAGTGGAACGCATCAGCCATTGGTGACCTTATGGGGAAAGGACGGAAGAAAGACGAAATCTTTTCGCAGACAGCCCTTTCCTATATATACGATGTAGCCTCACAGCGAGACCTCATCCAAGCATACAAGGACGATGACACCCTTTGGGAAATCTACCAACAGCAAGTGTCCGTCAACAACAAGCATATGCAATGGGGACACGAGAACGAACCGTTGGCCATCGAGGAATACGAGAGAATGACAGGAAGGATATGTGTAGAGACCGGACGATTGGACCATCCCACCATACCCCATTTCTCCGCCTCACCCGACCGTCTTTCACAAGAAGGCATCTATCCCATTGTCGTTGAAGTCAAGTCTCCACTGCCAAAGACGTATATGAAGTACAAGGCCGAAATCCACGACAATGCATCCTTGCTTGCCGTAGAGCCCAAATACTTCTATCAAGTACAAGCCCAACTTATGGCCACAGGATATGCCGAAGCCGATTTCATTTGCTTCTGCCCGTTCCTGAAACACCCTCTACATATCGTGAGGATAATAGCCGACAGAGAAGTACAAAAGGAGATTGAATACCGTATCAGAGAGGCGGAAAAGATTATTGACAACATCTTAAAACAAAAGCAATAAATGGAACAAGAAAAAAGTTACGTAGGTAAGCAGAATCTATTGAAATTCAAGAATGCTTGCGTCATATCAGTAAAAGGAAAAACTGAAACAAAGAAAGGTGTATTCATCCCTATCGAGGATAACCACCTTTTCGTATCTGCCGAAATAAACACCAACAAAGCGAAGGGCGTTTATATAGACTTTTTCGCTTGGGCAAACAGAGAGCCGGGAAAGTTCGGAGATACACACATGATGGTACAATCGCTTCCTAAAGAAGTACGTGATAAAATGACTGAACAGGAATTGAAGTCTCTCCCCATCTTCGGCAATATGAAGCCGTTTGAGCAAACCAACGCATCTTCTCAAGTCGAAGCAGCGGCGCCATCCATCGAAGAAGACGATTTAGACTTACCATTCTAATAATATAGTTATGAACCTCAGCAATACCGACACCCGACAGCTCATTCGCTTGCTCGAAGAATCAGAAAAGATAATCAGCTTTTACGCATCATCCACAAGGGAAGCGAATGTAGCCAGGAGGTGCCGGGTGTTGCGTAAAAAACTGATAAGGAAGGAACGATTCAATGACCGACTATCAACAGCTGAAAGCCGAAGCACAGGCGATTCAAGATTTCCTTGAAATAACGATGAGCGACGACCCTCAAGAAGTCATTGAGAGAGGGAACGACCTTCAAGTATATATGGCACGCACGGGTAAGATGCTTGCCGATGCCAAATACATCCTCAATGAACAGAAACGGACGGAGACAATGAATGTCGTGCAAGAGTTTATCATCGACCAGAAGCTATCGGCCAAGGTACAGAACGCATTGATAGACGGGCTTTGCAAGGAAACGCAATACCTTGTCGATTGGATAGACCGCCTCAATGCAGCTTGCACCCATCAGCTCGACTGGTGCCGCTCCGTCAATTCAAAAAATAAGGAAGAAATGAGACTGAACAATTTAGGTAAAGAATTTAAATAATACGATATGGATAAATTTTTAGGACAAGACCTTCCCGAAACCCAAAGATGGGAATTCTTGAAGGACAATGCCGATTCTGTAGAAAAAATCGGGTACATGCATCGGTTCTCACCCGAAGAGTTGGCACAGAAGAAAGAACTTCTGTCCGAAGCTTGCATCAAGATAAACGACATCGAAGCCGAGAAAAAGGAAGCGATGGACGAATTCAAGGAACGATTGAAGCCTTATTGCGAAGAAAAGTCCCAACTTCTGAAAGACATCAAGAACGGATCTGAATATATCGACAATGCCGAGTGCGTGAAGATTCTATACCACGAAGAAAAGATGGCAGGATTCTACAACAAGCTTGGCGAACTCGTCTATTCACGTCCCATTATGCCACAGGAAATGCAGAAAACAATATTCACTTTAAATACAGGAACAAATGGATAATCAGAAAAACAGAATCAACGTCGTTATACCAAAGGATTATAACGGCTCTCCTATCGAAGTAATACTCCGTGAAGGCCAGGCACCGAAAGCCATAGACCCGAAAGCCCCACTGAATGTAGAGATTGTAGGAACAATCGACTCACCTTTGCGATGGTTGCAGAAACGCGTACAGCTCATCGACCAAAAACAGGCACACGTCTATGTAAACCGTGACAAGATGGCCATTATTCTTGTCACAAACGAAACGGATGAATACCGGAAAGGGAAAATAGGCGGTTATCTCGAAACATCCGAAGAAGTGAATAAGTTCGGAATCAACACCGGCAAACAATGGGAACCGCAAACCCTTTCATTATTCCTGAAAATGAGCCGGTCTTTTTTCACGGACAAATCCAAGAATATGACCCTTGTTTCCGAACTGAAAAACTTCAAGGCAAATATCAATTCACAAGTCGAGCAGTTCAAGAGCGAGAACGGTAGCTATACGGACAACTATTCACAAGTCGTGGATTCAAACCTCCCTTCATCATTCAAGGTACGCATTCCTCTGTTCAAGGGATTTGCACCCGAGGAAGTGGAAGTAGAAACCTATGCAGATATAGATGGTCGTAATGTCACCATTTCATTGATGTCTGCCGGAGCAAACGAAACCATGCAGGATTACAAGAATAAAGTCATTGATGAACAACTGACACTAATTGCGGAAGTTGCCCCCGACATCGTAATAATAGAAGGTGTATGACATTCGACGAAATGATGGAATTGCAAAAGCAATCCAAGGCAAGACGCAAGCCGCGCGACGATGAACATAAGTTACAGTCGGCTTGCGTCCGCTGGTACAGACTTCAATATCCCAAAATGAGACACAACCTATTCAGTGTGCCAAATGGAGGTAAAAGGGATGCTGTGACAGCTGCCAAAATGAAAGAAGAAGGAGCACTTGCAGGAGTGGCCGACCTCATCCTGTTGAAGTCAAACCGCTTTTACGGAGCCTTGCTTTTGGAGCTCAAGACCTCCAAAGGCCGTCAGTCCGATTCACAAAAGGAATGGGAACAGAAAATCGTCAATGACGACTACAAGTATGTTGTCGTTCGCTCCCTTGATGAGTTCCAAAGAGAAGTTAAACAATACTTAAATGATATATAACTATGGCAAAGAAGAAGGAACCGCAAAAAGTACGTTGTATGGAGTGCTGCATCGGCGTATTGACCCAATGGGACAATAACCCCGTAATAGTCAACTGCCGGAACCTCGAAACAAAGGACGTTGCAAGCACCATGCGTACATGTCAGTATTACAAACCAGGACCCAATAAAGTCAGGAAACTGACACATTTCCGATGACGGCTATGAATTGCATCTACATCGCTGCGGCATGTTTCATTACGATGCTGCTGCTCATCATCATAGACGAATACCGCAAGTCTCATTGCCGTCATTGCGGAGCGAAGATGAACCGCCACTACGACACCGAAGAAGATGCCGAAGTGTGGCAGTGTCCCAAGTGTGGAAGGAGTTACATCATCAGATAAGAAATGACACTAATAGATTACTTCAACCAGTTTTGGAGAGAGTTCAAAAAAAAGCAGTTCTCTCCAAATGAATCCCTCTTATACTCCTATCTGCTTAATGTTTGGAATACAACAGGGCGTAAGGAACAATTCGAGTGCAATACCAAAGAAATAGAAATCATTCTTGGGATGAATAAGACGACACTAACAAGATGCCGTGAGAATTTACGCAAACGCGGTCTTATCCAATACAACAAGGGTGATGGAAAAATAAAATCTCCTTACTATTTTCTTTGCAATGTTACCGATAATGTTACCGATAATGTTACCGATAATGTTACCGATAATGTTACCGATAATGTTACCGATAATGTTACCGATAATGTTACCACTCATAGAGATATAGAGTTTAATAATATATCATCATCAGCGCACGCACGTACGCACGTGTTAGGGCTTGAAGAATTGAAGAAAGAACTTCTTGGAGCAAATATCTGGATTGAAGAAGTACAGCGTTCTTTGTTGCGCAACTACAAAGTCGCACTGCATACGGATGAAATCAAGGAAAAGATAGAAGGTTTCTTTCTGCATCTATCAAGCATCGGCACTGATGTAAAGACCATCGAAGATGCCAAGCGGCACTTCGTGAATTGGATTCTCAAACAAAAGGAAATTGAAAAGAAAGATGGAGAACGGATTCAAGATGGCTATAAGCCAAGTTATACAAGCAAGCAAGAGGCAAACAGCTACGCAATCAAACAATTTGCCGAGTATCGTCAAGCAAGAGAAAGCGGTATGGCTACAGAAATGGAAAAGCCCTTCTGACATAGAACGGCAGTTTTCCCCGAACAATTGGGGATACACATTGGCCAATGCGGAAAAGGCATACCAAGCCAACTGTCCTACCCTGCTCGACTACGGCAAGCTGTACGGAGCGCATTACCCTTCTGATTGGGTATATCTCCAAGTCCTCGCCTTGTACGGGTCAAGCTCAAGCAAGGATAAGGGAATTGCAGACGGAATCCACCTCTTCGCGCAATCCTTCGCCCAAGAGGTCAAGTCCTACAAGATCTCCGAGTTAATGCTGTTCTTCGCCAGATACAAGGCCGGCAAGTACGACAACTCCTTCGCATCCTTCGATGCCAAGAGAATCGGCAATGCCTTTTTCTCCGAATTCGTCAAGGAGAGGAACAGAGAACTCGACCGAATCACAAGGGAACGGAACCAAGCCGAAATCGAAGAGAGAAGATTTACGCCTCCCGAAGGTTACACGTCATTCAGCTGGTACCAAAAGCTGAAACGCAGGGCAGCCGAAGGAGATACAGAAGCAATCAGAATATTAACCCTAAAAAACTATAGTTACAAATGACCTACAGAAAATTCAAGAACCAGTGCAAGCCGGGGACACACGTCAAGGATGAAGAAAGAACCGGAGTTGTAATCAAGTTAAGCAAAGACCACGAGAAAGCCCTTGTCCGCTTCTCCGACGGTACGACAGAGTGGATAGAATATTATAAAATCGAAGACATATGAATCCTGAAGACATCGCACGGGCCGAAGAAAGAATAAAGGCGAAAGCCGCAAAGATAGCCTATAGACGCACCGAAGGAATCAAGGAATCGGACATACAGACCGTCATGTTCCATCTTGTCAAGGATTACATTATCCTCGGAGCAAGGATGATGCAGGAAGAACTATTAAACCTCAACTCAGATGAAACCCAAGAAATTACTCATTGAAATGGCAAGGGCAAACGGATCGATAGACCGGATGAACACTTTGTTTTCAGCCATTCAGATACTCAACGCACAGGCCAATTCATTTGCCGAAGAATGTGCGGACCTCCTGAAAGTAAACGGACTACTGATAGGACGTTTGAAACAGCTGCACAATAATTTTGTGAAAGCCTCAGACAATTACTTCCGTGAATTTGCGGACTGTGTGTTTGAAGACGAACGGAAGATGGATATGTTCAACGATATGGATAGCTTTGCAGATGTCTTTTACAGATGGTCGCAGATACAGCGGACATTTACCCCCAAGGAAATAACTATTAAACAAACAGAAACCAATGAAGAATAACTATATTGCACCCAGGCACATCTTCGTACACCACGAAGGTATGCCCAACTTACCGCAACCAAGTATTAACCCCGAAATCTATTACTCGTGATTATGGAAGTAAAAATCAAGCAAGGAAAAGAAATGATAGACGCCACAATAGATATGGTTGATGGTGTTATGGTGGTGTCACCGAAGGAAGTGTTTAAACCAAAGAATGGTGACGTTATCGTATGCAGCAACAATCTTGGTTATTGGACGCTTATCGTCAGAGAAATGGAACCTTATAATATTGTTCGTCATCATGCGGTTTTAATAGATAATGGCATATTGAAAATTAACAACCGGTCTTCATTTACGAACCCACGTTATGCCACCGAAGAAGAAAAGAAGAAACTTTTCGATAAGTTAGCAGAGGAAGGATATTCTTGGGACGCTGACCGAAAGGAGCTTGTCAAGATTAAGTGGAAGCCGAAAGACCACGAAAAGGTGTATGTAGCAGGTTTTACGTTTTATGGCGATAATCCTTTCTGTGCTTTTGAAGATACTGCATATTCGGGTTCGATGAAATGGAGAGCAGTTTTTGAGAGAGGCTGGTATTTCAAAACCGAGCAAGAGTGCCAAGAGTTCTGCGATAAGCTAAACCAAGCTATAAACCAAATAAAACCATAATAATATGAAAACAGAAGAAACAATCAAAGGGTATAAAGGATTCAACCCCAACATGACTTGCCGAGGATTCCAGTATGAGGTCGGCAAAGAATATGAAACAAAGGAAGCCAAAGCTTGTGAACAAGGATTTCATTTCTGTGAATATCCTCTTGATGTATTTGAATTTTACGCACCATCTACAAGTAAAGGTGTGAACCGATTTTGTGAGGTTGAAGGTAGCGGTGATTTTGACAAATCTGAATCGGATAAGGTCGCTTGTACGAAAATAAAGATTAAGGCAGAGATTGGAATTGTTGGATTGGTTAAAGCTGCCGTTGAGTACATTAAGTCTAAGGTAGATTGGAAAGACAATAAAGAATCCAACACGGGCGACTACTCAGCAGCTACCAACACGGGCGACCAATCAGCAGCTACCAACACGGGCGACCGCTCAGCAGCTACCAACACGGGCGACTACTCAGCAGCTACCAACACGGGCTACCGCTCAGCAGCTACCAACACGGGCGACCAATCAGCAGCTACCAACACGGGCGACCGCTCAGCAGCTACCAACACGGGCGACCAATCAGCAGCCGAAGTAAAAGGTAAGGAATCCGTGGCAATCGTAACGGGTAAAGATAGCAAAGCTCGTGGAACTATTGGTAATTGGTTGGTTTTGACCGAAAGAGGTGAATGGAACGGAGAATGCTATCCTATCAAGGAAGTCAGAGCGTTTAAAATTGATGGAGTTGAAATCAAGGAGAATGTTTTCTACAAGTTAGTTGATGGTGAAGCCGTTGAATGTGAATGATATGAATGACGATTACCAACCCCAAGAAAGTCTCCTATACGGGGACTTCTCTTGCAAAACTACGGAGGATAAATATTAAAGTTTAACACTAAAAATGTAACAATGGAAACGCAGAAGTATTTAATCGGTGAGTATGTATATGTCAAATGCGGTTTTAATGATATAAGGCTTGGACTCGTTAAATCATACGCAGATGGTTTATACAGAATCGAGACAGAAGAAGGATTCGTTTCACTTCGAGAAGAAAATATTGCACACGAACGAAATAAGTTTCTTGAAATTTTGGTAGAAAAAATGAACAAATATGAAAGGGATATTCTAAAGTTTGATAAAAACAATGACTTTGTTCTACGAGAACCAACCCAAGAAGGTTATTATGTAACTATACGTGTCGGGCATAATGGAATATATACCAGCGTAAATTATTGGAAAGATGGTAATTGGTTAGGTCATATTGCTGATGGCTCTCATATCGTAGCGAGGTCATCTAAGCAGATAAATATAGAATCTGACTAAAGAAATGGACTTGTTATAATTAAAAAAATGAACACTTATGAATAAATTAACATTATTATTACAAGATAAAGAGGTGATTGCAGAAATAGCGAAAGACCCTGAAGTTCAAATCAAAATTAAGGATGCTATTGTTGACGGAGTAGTAAGAAGATTCTCGAAATCAAGTAGTATAATTTTAGAAGAATCGGTTAGAGCCTTAAAGGAAGAGATTTTTGAAAGAAGTTATTATTACAATACTTTAAATGATAAATATAAAGAAATTATAAAGAAAACTGCTACAGATGTTGTTGCAAAATTGGTGAGAGAGGAATCAAAAATCCTTAATGATATAGTTGCCAATAAATTTGAGTTTTATAAGATGATGATTATTGGCAAATTAGAAGCTGTAGATGTTGACCAGATGATAAGGGATGAAATAAGGAAAGCTGTTAACGAAAAATTCAAGTGATTATAAAACTACGGAGGAAGAAGAATGAAAATATTGCATCTGCCACTAAAGAAAGAGTGGTATAACATGATAGAAAGCGGTGTCAAGACCGAAGAATATAGGGAGATTAAGCCGTATTGGACACGAAGATTCATAGGCATGAATCAACCATTGTTTTCTTTTCGCGAAGGTTATCAACAGGCGAATGTCAAAGGTTACACGCATGTGAAGTTTTCCTACGGTTACACCAAACGCACTATGACCTTTGAAATAAAAGAAATAGTCATCGGTAAAGGTAATTCCGAATGGGGCGCACCAAAAAAAGATGTGTTTATCATTAAACTTGGAAATAGATTATGAAAATAGAAACTAAGTACGACATAGGGCAAGAGGTGTGGTTTATGGAGGATAACCATACTCAAAGTGGTAAGATTACAGGTTTAAGATATAGTTGCGGAAAAGGCGAATTTTTTGGTACGGCAATATCCCATAAAGACAAAGTGCAAATCAACTATTTTCTACGTGGCGAATTTATTCATAGTGGCTGTATATTAGAAGAAAAGTTCCTTTTCCCCACCAAAGAAGAATTACTTAAAAGTTTGTAGAGTATGAAACGGTTTATAATAAACATTCTTTTATTTGCTTTATGGTTTCCTTTTATAGCAATTACTCCTGTATATGTCTCTTACGTTTCGCTTGTCGAGCGTTTCTCAACACCTATTGCAAGGAAGATTAAGATGTATAAGTGGTTTGAAGATTTATTAGATTATGTGTCAGATTTAATACATTAACTTATATGAACGAAGTAAGCACAATAATTTCTACTATGGTAGATAAGAAATCCGATAAAAAGTTTGAGAAATGAAATGGATTAACGTAGATGAAAGACTGCCAGAGAAAGACTTAGATGTACTTTGTGTAGTAAAAAGCTATGACGGAACAATAAATCCCGAAATAAGATGGAGAGCTATTTACAAAAATGTAGAAGTCGATGATAATGGATTTTCTATTTATCCGTCTGAAGAAAAAGTTTTGGCTTGGATGCCGATACCAGAATATGTACCTAATAAAGTTTGAGCAATGAAACAAGAAGTATTATCATTAAGGAATATCATCCATCCTGCAACTGAATCTCCGGGTAAAAAATATTTTTATCTGTTCTTTCTCGACCCAAGATGTAGTAGCCCAGTAATGATGGAGAGAACTCGTTTCCTCTCACCCAACGTTACACCATCGACAGTTGTTTGGAAAGTGGAAGGGTTTCAAAGATTACCGCTTTTTTGGGTGTATGAGAAAGATTTTCTGAAAGCAATCGAATATTCAGAATGGGCGAAAGAGTTTGAACGCAAGGTAGTTTTTGATGCTTGTTTCGCTTTCCCCGATTATGAAGAATGCAAAGCTAACAAAGAAGGGAAGAAAAGAAAACAATAAGATTTGAGCCATGACCGCAAAAGACTTCTTTAAACTCGTTGAACAAATGAGGCAGAATCAGAAAGACTATTTCAAGACACGCTCCACTGAATCCTTACGCAAAAGCAAAGAGTTGGAAAAGCAAGTGGACGATGAAATAGCAAGAGTGAACAAGATAATGAAAGAGAAACAAATGAATCTGTTTGAGAAATGAGAATAATAAAAGAAGGGCGAAAGCCTATAAAAGAATGGCAAGTCACTTGCAAAAGGTGTGGGTGTATATTCGTCTTTGATAATAGCGATGTACATAGCGACCAAAGAGAAGGAGATTGGGTTGTATGCCCTACTTGCAAAAATTGTATTACTGTAACGCATCGTAATATTTTAAATGAGAACATTAGACATTTGTAGAGTATGAAATATATGATATATAGAACCAGCGATTTAGACAACAAACCATGCAAGAACGCTTATAAGGAAGACCCTAAGATTGTAGGATTAGCAAACTCTTGGGCTATTGAGATTAACACTCTTCAAGAATTACAGGAATTGATAAACGAAGTTAAATGCCCCGTTATTATTCACGATGATAACGATATTGAAATTTATGATGACTACAGAGAATAAACGTTGCGGGAACTGCAAGCACTTCAAGAATGAAGATGCTAAAGAAATAGGTTTCTGCGAAGAACGACACTGGGTTACTATATGTAGTAATGTGTGCAAATTCCATATGAATTCAAGCGAATGATATGTTCAAAGTATAATATTGAAGAAACACTGAACAATTATGGCGAGTTAGGTTTTCATACAATAAATGTAAAGAACGATGGAGATAGATATATTGTTCTAATGGAAAGGGAATATAATGAATTCTCGATGGAAGATATTGAGAATCCTCCATATAGATTATCTGGGTTTAGTAGTAATAATAAAGAGGACAGATTATGAAAAAGAAAAAGGCGGACGATAGACTCAAACTGCTGATTCGTTATCGTGTAAAGGAAGACAATACTGTAGAATTTATCGACCCGTGCTGCGATGAAATTCCATTGATATTGTTCGGTATGGTTATGCAGGCTTTGTCTAATGTCGAAAAAGAGTGGAACGAGAAATACAAAAAGGAGGAACAACAATGATAATAGTAATAGCCTACACTCTACTGATGGCACTGGTAGTGCTGTTCGTAGTCGGATTCATTTGGTTTGTAAAATTGATAATCAAGTTAGCGAATGGAAGCGATAGCGATGATATTTGATTTGGCGGTCATCATTGCGATGGCTGTCATCGTAAAGAATCTGATTAAGGAACTGATAAGAAAACTGAAAGGACGATGAAATACTATAACGAAAATCCACAAATTACCGCATTAAAGGAGGCACACCAAAAGGAGATTGAATTAATGAAGAAGGCAATTCTAATCTTGGATAATACATATCGTAAAAAGTTAGAAGAGTTCAACTCCCTCCCTTGGTACAAGAAAATGTTCTATAAATTCAAAGAATAAAAAAATATATGGAAAGCAGAAAAAACGATAAAAAAGAAAATAAACTAAGGTGGGAATTGCTCCCGCTTAACCTGATAGAAAAGATAGTGGAAGTCTATCACTTTGGAGCCAGCAAATACGCTCCAAACACATGGCAAGAACTCCCCGACGGATACGAACGATACAAAGCAGCTTTTTTCCGTCACCTTACAGCATACGAAAAAGGTGAAACACACGATTCGGAAAGCGGATTGCACCACTTGGCTCATTGCGCCTGGAACGCGATAGCAATGCTACACTTCGCATTGAAAAAGAAAATATAAAATTAAGGTGCGCTTAATGCGCACCTTCTTCTGACTCCGTATCAGTCAAATTTGGGATAACATCGGTCTTTCCATCCCTCAATTGGATAAGCATAGCCACCGTGCTGTTCTTGTCCTTGTTTATATCTTCCACCGCTACACTTTGCATCTTTGGTACAACGTAGCTCGCAAGTTTCTCGACGAGCATCAGTCTGTCTTTTGGTTCCAGTGATGCAAAATCCTCCATAAATGTATTGCTGTTGGTATAATCCTCCAGCATTCTTCTAAAACAATCCTTAATGGCAGCAGTTACCTTGTTGGGTGACCCCTTCTGCCTTCCGCCTGTCTTGGCCGAACCTTTTGCTTTCGCCATAATTATTCTCTTTTCTTAAAATGGTTGCAGGGGTTTATGGACACCGCCCCTTCGAACAGAAACAATATGCTTAATATTATCCCAAGCTGAATCAGCTTGCGAACCGTACACCGATGCCATATCAGGAAAATAAGATTTCAACCATTCCGTGATAGAGGCATTTACCAAATACGAATGCATTTCTTCTGCCAACTGTTCAAATAATCTGTCATCCCAATTCTTGGGGAAAACAAGCTTGAACTCATATGCGGGCTCTTCATTATCTATCTGATTGCTTAAGCCACAAAGATAAGGATTAATTCGGCTACAAATTCTTCCCACATGCCTATTAATATACCTTGTCAATAAAGAGTCGCCTTCAAGTTCGTCAGCTTGCAACATAAAATCAGATATTCCCCTTTCATTGGTACGGCTACGTGACAACTTAAACATTTCTGTATGGACTTCATCCAAAATTTCCTTTTTTATCAACAGAACAATCCAATATCCATTTTCAAAAGAATATTTGTACCGAATTTCACCAGTCACATCATAAGGAACATTGATTGCAAGCAACTTGACAACACCATCCATAGAAGCCAAGGAATCTGCAATATATTGTGCTGCCATATCTGGATAGTTGGCTTTCCACCAATCCGCCACAATTTTACGATACAAGTATTCTTCCGTCAGTCTCTGTAAATCCGTCAGAGCTTCCATTCGGAAACGGTCGCTTACTTCAAACTCCAAAATGAAAGAATCTTTTTTTTCTGTAAGCGTATCTTTCATTCGGAATTTAGTCAGATTCGATTTCAGTTCCGATACAGCAATACCTAACGATGAAAGCAGCTTACGTTCATGTACTGCACATTCATCCGCTTGCATTTCATATCTTCCGTCCTTATTTACCTCGTTTGATGCAAGAGCAGTACGAGCCGACAAGTAAGTATCATCTTTTGCACGAAGAACAATAACACTCTTCTTTAACTTGACTTCCACATTCATTTTTATTCCTCCCCATACAATTTAAGTTCCGGAGCATCTTTAAAGTAAACCTTTTTACGCAACTCACTTAATGATGCCTCGCTTTCATTCAAATAAATGGTAGCATGTTCCGGTGATTTGATTTTTAGCCAGTCGGCTGTCAATCTCTCTATAACATAATTGTTCGCCATTTCTCCAATACTTTCAGCCAGCACCCCTTTGTTACATGGGTTGTTTATTGTAATGACATTCTCTTCTACCTTGGTCAAGAAGTCACGGAACAATGTTTTTAAGGCGGAAAAAGCCTTGACGAAGGATTGTTCCAGAGCATCATTATCGCGCTCCTGAATAACAACTTTATCGTATAGACTATTCCCGTCACTATCCAAAAGACTTCGCGCGATGATGCTTACGTTCATTGCCACTGCTTTAAAAATACTTTCTTTATTGATAGTAA
>JAEIGA010002614.1_pt1 | contig 28670 bp, 17 predicted proteins | sample 9270691 | NCBI WGS metagenome assembly JAEIGA01 (sample SAMN17057246, study PRJNA624740) | gut metagenome | biome: biome; isolation source: fecal sample | host: Bos grunniens | place: China: Xizang | collected 2019
ATTAGTAGTGTAGGTGTAGTTTACATTATTTATTATGAATGTTATGTTTGTATTTTTTAATTTTGCGCCGTTGGATTTGAGGAGCTGGGCGGTGAATTTAGTATTATTTCCATATACTTTAGTTAAATCTTTGCTGATTATTGTGGTGTTGACTGTGATGAAATTAACAGCACTTGAAGCATTGTAATTTTCATCACCTTCAAAATAAGAATAAATGATATGGTCGCCAAGACTCAGATTGTTGAAAGTGAAAACAGCTTTGCCGTTTGCGCCTGTTGTTTTGTTATAGAGATTGCCATCAACATATGAATAAATGGTATGTCCAGACAAGTAATTGTTATTGCTATCCTGTAGATAAACGTTAAAGTTGCAAGATTCTCCGTAATAAGAAATTTTATCAGAAGAGGATAAAGAAGTGTTATATGTAATTGTTCTAAAATCTGATTCGGGAAGTACTTCCTCTTCAAAAGCAGAAGAATTTTCATCAATACTATAAGAAGCATCATATATATCTTCGGCAAAGCAAAAATGCATGCTAAAAAATAAAGTAAAAATTAACAAAATGATGAACTTATTTTTCAAAATCAATTCTCCCTTAAAGTTAATTAATTATAATTTAAGAATGTAATATATTTTAAATATTTGTTTCTTCTTTTCTTATGAATTTTTCAAAAGTTGATTTTTCTAACGTTTTAGGATTATTATTTGAAAATTATCATCATTGTTTTTGATGAAAGTATTTGAATATTTTAAAGGAGTAATGTTAATTTAATTATCAATGGTCAACGATTTCCTGATTCAATTTGAAAAGACGTTCATCCAGTGATTTCAACTCACTTTCCAATTCACGACGTCTGTCACATGCTTTTTCAGATGCTATGCGATTGTCTTTTCTTTCGGCATTGATTATGTAATCGTTGATTTTGGTGATTTCATCAACAATCATATTTCTTTTTGATATAATGTTCAAACGTTCTTCATTCAGATTTTCCATATTATTCCCTCCAAGCAGGGTCGTGTAAAAAGGTTAATCCTTAACTTTAGTAATTGCACATTACAATCATTTTTTAATATCTCGAGGTACATTATTTTCAAAACTGCAGTTTGTTGATGTGAACAGTTTATTGTCAGTGTTCTCTATTGCAGCACTATCATCGCCCGAAATGTTATTTGCAATCCAAGAATCCGCAATTTCTAATCTGCCATAATTGTATATCGCGCCGCCGTTATCTTCAGCCCGGTTTCCATCAAGTTCGCATTCGGATATTGCAAGCTCACATTTGTGGTTCCATATTGCTCCCCCAACCTGCTGCTTTGAAGCGATATTGTCGTTCAATTGGGATTTGATGATAAGCATTTTTCCCCTATTGTCTATTGCACCTCCTCCATAACATCCGTCGTTACCCATAAGTATGCAGTGAGATATTTCTACATCACCATAGTTAATTATTGCTCCACCATAGTCTTCAGAGATGTTTCTGTGAAATTCGGATTCTTCAATTTCCAGTTTTCCCCCATTAACATATATTGCTCCACCGCTGCCCACACCTCCCAAACATGCAGAATTATTGATAAACTGGGATTTGGATATTTCCAGATGGGATTTTGAACTGGAATTGTATATTCCTCCGGCACTTTGTGAAGCATTACCTGCAATGCTTGATTCAAATACTTTCAAAATATATTCATTGCTGATTGCCCCACCATGGTTGTCTGCTGAATTGTCATTGGTTTCACACTCGAACATTGCCAATTCACCGGTATTGTATATTGCACCGCCGTCATATTTTGCTTTATCCTTAATAAGTTTGGATCCATACATCTCCAGCTTACCACGATTGTATATTGCACCACCATTCTCTTCTGAAGAGCTGTTTGAAAATATGCAGTCCTTTATCTTCAGATTGCAATTGCCGTTGACCTTCAATATGCCCCCATGGCTGTTGAATGGAACATCATAGTTTCTATGGGCACATCCATTTACGAAGTTGATATTTTTCAGTGTGATGTTTTTGCCAGTGATGACAAAGATGCGTGTCTTGCCTGCCCCATCAATAGTCTTGCCTGCCCCGTCGATGGTCAAGCCGTCAATGTCAAGAACTATTCCACCCTCATAGAAGTCAATTTCATAGTTCTGTAAGCATATATCATCATCCAAAATTATTTCTTTTGTTTTGGCTTCATGAATCAGCTGATCCAAATGACTGAAATCTATTTGTACGGGAGGAATGAACTGGTCTGCTTCGCCGTCAACCACTTCTCCATCGCAAAATATTATTTCCTTAAGTTCCTGAGGAGAATTCTTTATATCAATGAATCCATTATTACAAACTCTTCTTCCGCCGTCTATCAGTTTAGGATTTATCAAAACCATATCTGTGCAGTTTATTATGTCTAATCCATCATTCTTTGCAAAAACGCTTCTTTCAATGCTTGAAAATTTCCCATTGTTATGGATTACTGATTCCTCAGAAGCATTTTCACCAAATTCGCCGCCGAAAATGCCGACATTGGCAAGACTGCCTCTATTGGATATCACATGTTTTGACCTGTTGGATTTGAACTGAACATCCTGAATATTCATAGCATCATTGTTTAAGACGATATAATTAGATTCATTGTCTGAAATCTTGCTTTCAAATATCTTAATGTTTCCTTCATGATTGTATATGATTCCATTATCCTGGGAGGTGGTGTTGTCTTTGAATATGGATTTCATTATTGTTAAAATGCCACGGTTATACAAAGTTGCGCCTTTTGAGGTGTTATGGGAAAATTCAGAATTGGATATTGTCATCTCGCCTCCGCTGGATATTGTTCCACCGCTTGTATATATGGCAAGTGATTCATTGTTCTTAAATTTGCATTTGCTGACAGACATTTTGTCGCCATTAAAAATTGCACCTGAATCCATTGAGGTGTTGGCATCAAAAATGGAATCTTCAATAGTCACTTCACCCCTCATATTTGTTATCGCTCCACCGGATGTCTTTGAATAGTTCTTTTTGAATGAAGATTTGAATACGGATAACTTTCCATCAGTATTGTATAATGCTCCAGCATAGTTTTGGGAATTGTTTTCAATGAATTCAACTCTCTTTACAGTCAAATCACCATCCATGTTGCATATGGCTCCACCAGAAAATATCCTTCCATCTGGAGATACTCCTCTTGAATCATCAATGCATAATCCGTTTTTCAATATGACATTTTTAATTACAATGTTTTTGCCCGTGCAAAAAAATATCATGGCTTTTCCGCAGGCGTCTATTGTGTGACCTGCCCCATCAATTACCAAATCATCGACATCAATCTGGATTCCAAATTTGTATTTTGACTCTTCTATACCACTCAAAACCACATCAGAGCTTAAAATTATCTCATTAATACCACTATGAATCAGTTCGTCCAAATATTTAAAATTGGTCTCGTCAAAATTGACAGTCCTTTGTGAACTTCTGTTAAAATTGTCATTTACAGAATTTTTGTCATCACTTTCACCCTTTTTTGACTTGAAAATATTTTTAAACCTATCTCCTAAACCCATAGTTGACACCTTAATACTAATTATCGATGTGCTACTAATTAAAGTTATTTTTAAAGATACAACTTTGGGAATCTAGTAAAATTTAAGATCTGAAAATCTCTTAAAATCTGTTTTTGAGCTAATCAGTAAATATGGGATTATGTCAGGTAATAGTGCAGCAGGAATCAAAAATGTATTTAATGATAATAAACCGAATGATGTTTATTGAGCCAGATAATTTCATTTAGATGAAGATGATTTAGCTAATGATAGGGTTATAATTTATAAAAAAGGCACGATGAATATTTGATAAATCCTTATAAAAAAGGCGATTATGGAGATGACAAAACAGAAGATTAGAAATATCGCAATTGAATATCCGAGGGCAGAGACTACAAATTCATTGATAGAAAATTCTTTTTTATTAGACCTATACTCTCTTTTTGGTTCATATTTTGGGTAATATGGTCTTTTAAAATTATTTCTGCATGTTTCACATTCCCAATCAGCAAATCCCCAATCAATTCTAGTTAATCTCTCGCTGCCACAGTATGGGCACATAGATATTTTAGTTGTATTTTCTTTTGCCATATTATATTCTCCCTGCATGAAAATTTTAATTTTGCTCATAATTAATAACGATTATTTATCTTTACGAATTAACCTTCTAATCAAACAGTACATAATCATAATCCATATCATGACTTCCGCATTTAGGACATGGATTCTCAGGACTTATAACATAAAACTCTTCACCACATTCAGGACAGATTCCACTATCAATTTCATCTCCATCCAAACTAATATTAAAATCATCCCCATAATAATTGATGCAAATAATTTCATTTTTAAATTCTCTTAAATCATCACTCAAATAATCAAACTTTTCTGAAATGTCGCGATAAAATTCCTTCCTGTTTAAGTCACTGGCAGAAAGATTCTTTAAATGATTTGACATGTCCTTATAAAGGGATTTCAAATCAATATTATTAGAGTGAGCATCATTAAGTGTCTCTTCACTTGAATCAAGAATACCTTTTTCTTTATTGTAATCTTTTATATCAAAACCCATTGATTTAAAGGATTTTTCACATAAGTAATCGTTAAGGTTTAGTTTATAGTAAAGGTTTTCGTCATGTTCCTCCAGAAAGTCATTTATCTCTGTTAGGCTTGCATCGGATTCAACCAATTCGACTAATTTTTTTAATAAAACTGAAGTTTTCAATAGTTTTTCTTCTTTTTTTGGAATGAATTCCATCAAAAAGTCAATTGTTGGTTCTCTGGTAAAAATGCTGCTGCCCAAACCAGTTTGATAGATGGAAACTATTTTATCACAATTTTTACAATAATGCTGCATGACCTGGCCCTTTACAGGAGATTTGTCAGCATAATTCATTGTTGAAAATAAGCTTTCATACTTTTCAATAAGACCTGTATCAGTTCTAAAGCAGAAATAATAGTTTACTTCGGTATAAGTAAAACCGCAGTTTTTGCAGGTATAATATTCTCTACAAGACATGTTTTATCCTCATATGTTCATATTAAGATATAAAAACTTTTAATCAAGAAATTCTTTTTATGAATCATCTTTTATTTTGAATAATAATTTCTATAATTATAGTTTATTCCAACTAGAATATAAATTAGATAAAGTTTTTTATTTAAGGCAAAATCGGTTGGATTAAAGCTTTTGCTTTAGCTAACTTAAATGCAACTTAAATCAAAAAATTATTTGAAGATTAAAAAATCTTCACTTAAATTAATGAGGAGGTAAAAAAATGGGACTTTTCAAGGAACATGAAAATGTAACCAATATTGATTCTTTTGAATGTTTGGATGAAAACAACAATCCGAAAGAGGAAGACGAAAACGTAATGGATTTGGTTTTCATTTTGGATAAAAGCGGATCTATGTATGACTTGGTTGAAGATACAATTGGCGGATACAATTCATACATCGATAAAGAAAAAGCAAAAGACGAAAAGATCCTAGTAACATTAGTTCTTTTCGATACCGAGTACAGGATGCTGTATGCAAGAAGGCCGATTGAAGAAGTCGAAAGGCTTACCCGTGAGCAATATTATGCCGACGGATGCACAGCTCTATTTGATGCAATTGGAAGAACAATTACCTCTCTTGACAATGAAGTTAGAAATAAAGTATTGTTTGTAATCACAACTGATGGGTTGGAGAACTCTTCCAGGCATTTCTCAAAAGCCGATGTCAGGGAACTTATTGAAAGTCATGACTGGGAATTCTTGTTCATTGGAGCCGACATCGATTCATACAGTGAAGCATTGACCCTTGGAATTGATGAGCATCATGCTGCCAACTATGAAAGAAGCTCTCGCGGTTTAGGTGCACTGTTCGGTTCAGTAGGAAGATACAGATGTGCATATTCAAGGGATGAACACAGAGATGTTGACTGGAAAGAGGATGGTTTGGATTAGTATCCAAACCATTTTTTTTATTTGATGATTTAAAATGAATGATAATGACAAAAAGATTGCAACGGACTTGGCATACAAAATTATAAAAGATGTCAGCAGGACCATCAGGCCTTATGTCGGAAAGGAAGAATCCGGCGTTACCGTAAAAATCGGGGCTGATGGAACACCAACATCACTTATTGATGTCATTGCTGAGAATACACTAATCAACATTCTGAAAAAGGCGCCGATTTATTCTTATGTAATAAGTGAAGAAATCGGCGAAATCAAAATAGGAAAGGGAACCGTTAATGGCATTGTCCTGTCCGAAGAGCTTCAGCGTGAAGACTTGAATGAGGATGAAAAGGCCAAATTCATATTTTTAATTGATCCTATAGATGGCACTACCAATGCAATTAGGGAAATTCCTGCTTATGCAATATCAGTTGCCGTAGCCAATGTTTCTTATGGTAGATTATCAACACTGGATGATGTTGAATTGGCTTTCATTTCCAATTTGGCTAATGGAAGCTTTTTTGAAGCTGAAAAAGGAAAAGGCTGTTTGCTAAACAATAGGAAAGTTCGGCCAAGCAATATTGTGGATATTGGTCAAATGACCCTTGGCGGTTTTATCAAAAGCGGAACTTCATTTGCTTCAAAATTGGTCGATAATGCCCGTAGAATGAGAGTATTGGGTTCTGTCGTCCTTGAACTTTCTTATGTTGCAAGTGGAAAATATGACTCCTTTCTTGATTTGAGGGGAAGCAGAATTATTGATATTGCAGCATCAAAATTAATAATTGAGGAATCTGGAGCAATAATTACAGATAAAAATGGTGAAACAATACATAATATTTTAGGCATTCATGAAAAAACAATTGTGGTTGCATCAAGCAATAGAACACTTCATGATGAGATAATTGCAATTTTAAGTAGTGATTGATTTTTTATTTTTTTCGTTAAGGGTAATGTTTCGGTTATTTTCGAAATCACAATCCAATTTTACTTTTTTTCAGGAATATTAATATTGAATGGAGATTTTTTAATATTAATAAATTTTATTTATAATGTTTTTAATAAATGGGATTAAGTAATTATTATTCAATAATTAAGGGGATTTTTTCATGAAATGGAAATATGCAAAAATATTCATAAGCAGCAGTTTTATTGATATGCATGCGGAAAGGGATTATCTTATTAAAAAGGTTTTCCCGGAACTTGAAGAATGGTGTGAAAAATATAAGATTCACTTATCAACTATCGACTTGAGGTGGGGTGTTCCTGAAGATGCTCCCCAGGATAGTACAATTGAGAAATGTCTTTTAAACATTGATGAGAGCCGTCCGTTTTTCTTATGTTTTTTAGCTCAAAGGAGAGGTTGGATTCCTGATTTTGACAAAGACATTAGTGAAGAAACAAAAAAAAGGTATAAGGACATAGCCAAATATGATGGTCGTTCCGCTACTGAAATGGAGATTGAACATGCATTGCTTCGCCCATTGGAAGATTTCATGGTAAATACCAGGGATAATGCTCCAAAAGAACATTTGCCAACAACCCATTCACTATTTTTCATAAGGGATAAATCCTCTTTAAATGACATTACTGATGCCCAAAAAAGAGTTTATACAAATTATGAATTGGTGGATGTTGAAAAAGGAGAATTTGATGTAGAAACTGCCAAATTTGTTAATTTATCCGATAAAACCAAAAAAATTATTGAAGAAACAGATAAAGCTTCCCAGGACATTATTGATGATGTCATAAAAAGAAAAAAGAAAGAAGATAAACTTCCTGATGAAGATAAAAACAAAGTCCACATTGAAATAACAAAATATTCTGGGGATTGGGATACAACCAAGGAAATCCCTGCAATTGAAGCCCTTACAAGCAAGGTAGGTGATAAGGTTGTTAAACGATATGTGAATGATGAATGGAAAGGAAGATTGACAAACTTTAAAGAAATCAAAGAAAATTATGAAAACATATCCCTTACTGAAGAAAGTGAGGATATTGAATCTAAAATTGACAGACCTTTGAATGAAGTTATCATTGAACAGCTGAAAAATCAATTGAGGTTGGAATTTCCTGAAAATTTCATAGAAGTTAAGTTTTCATCTGAAGAAGAAAGAATCCTTTATGATGAATTGAATCAACAGGACAATTTTGCCTACCTTAACAGTGAAGGTTACATTGAAATAAAAAATGATATTGACATATTGAGTAAATTTGTTGAAGATGAAGATGAGAATAGAATCTGTTTGGTTTCTTCCGATGCAGGTTTTGGTAAAACCATGCTTCTTGCAAATTTTGCCAATATGCTTGAGGCCAAATCTGAAAACGAGAAAAATCAGAAAACAGTTTACAAAAGATTCTGCGGAGCTTCTAATTTAAGTTCAAAGGCTTTTCTGTTGTGGGATACCCTCATTAAGGAATCCAAAATTGATGAAGACGATGATTTCAAGGCACCATCAAACATTGATGAACTTAAAAAATCCATCAAAGATATTTTGGACAGGATATCAAGGAAAGGAAAATCCGTTATCATTATTGATGCAGTTAATCAGATGCCTGATGGTTTGGAAATGCTGAAATGGCTGCCTGCACCAGATACATCAAATTTAAAGATAATCATCTCCTGCAAAGAGGATGATGAAGATGGATATTATGCAAGAAAACTCAAAAGCATAAAAAATAGGGATGCTTTCTGTGATTATTTCGAAGAAGGCCATGAAGATGACTTGGGCAAAGATTATAAGAACTACAGTTTCAAGCTAAAAGCCTTGGAAGACTGTGAAAATGAAAAGACCAAAATCATCAAATCCTACCTTAAAAATTACTTGAAAGAATTGGACAAGGAAGATATCAAAACAATATGTGGATTTGAAGCATCCAAAAATCCACTTTTTTTAAAGGTATTGCTTTCTGAACTTAGGGTATTCGCTTCATTTGAGAAGCTAAAAGATGAAATTCAGGAATTCATTAAAAATGACTTTGAAGAAAATCCAGATTCCGACAATAAAGGGTCTCCTAAAACTGCATTCAATCATGTTTTAGAAAGATTGGAAAGAGATGAAGAGTTTTCTGAAGGTGAACCATTGGTTCCTTTAATATTTTCACTTTTGGCTAATGCAAGAGTGGGTTTGTCCAGAGATGAACTGACTACAATTATCAAAGCCCAAACAGGCTTGGATGAGGAATATATTAGAGACACTATCAATCTTAACTTGAGGCAAGTAAAACAATTCATGGCAAGAAAAGAAGGTAGGGATGACTTTTTCTATGAAAGCTTTAAATTGGCTGCCCAAGAAAGGTATTCCAGAAAGTATATTCTTAGAAATGAGGAATTGAAGTCTTATTTCACAGATGATTCTGGTGAATTGATTAATGTAAATGCTTTACTTGCAGATTATTTCCTAAAGGATGCATTGGGAAGTGATAATGATGATTATAACTTCCAAGGAGAAAATATCCGATCATATAATGAGCTTCCATACCATATCAATGAGTCAAGAGACTTTGACAGGCTGAAAAAAGTCCTGTCATCATATTCATTCATAAAAAATAAACTGAAATTCAGTGACATAAACAATTTGATTGTTGATTATCAGTTCAGTGACTTTGAAGACGGTAGCAAACATCCGTTCCTGGAGGGTGAGGATGACCATTCAATCGTTTTGATTGGAAGGGCATTGGAATTGTCCGCACCAATATTAACTGACAGTAAAGTGGAATTAGCTACTCAATTATACGGAAGGATGATCGATTTGAGAGATGATGAGATTATAGGACAAATCATCGATGAAATCGAAAAAGAGGATTCTTCCAATATGATTTTAAAACCAAAATCCAATTCCCTTTACTCTCCGAAAAGTTCTATTATAAAAAGGCCTAAAGTAAATGGAACAGAATCAACATCAGCCATTCAAGTAACTGATGACAAACTACTTATTTTGGCAAATGCTGATGGTACACTGAATGTATTTGATTTGGAAAACAATGAGTTTGAGGATTCAAATTTGAATTCAAAAATCATTAAAATGATTCCTTCCGATGACAACAGGTATATGCTAATTGCATCCGATGACGGTCAAATAAACAAATGGGACATCAATAACAGATCAATATTCAAGGATGATGATGACAAGTATCCAAAAATCGATGCGAAAATCACAGATATTTACCTGTCAAAGACCTACAACAAGATTTATGCATCTTCACATTCAGGTGTGTTTTCAATTAATCTGGACACTAAAGAACTGAGGAAAGAAGACATTGAAGAGAAAAACTATAATCAAATCCTGGTCCCAAGAAGAAATGAAGCCATTCTTGTCTGTGATGAAAAGGAGGTTGATGGTTGGGATGTATATGAAATGAGAAAGGCATATAACAAGCAGCATCAGCAAAACGATGATGAAGATTCTTCTACAAAATTGGATTCTTCAGAAGAAATTAGGTTCATGGGTTTGAACAAGAGATTTTTAACATTGATTTCAGAAAATGGGCAAATGAAATTCTGGAACACTCTTAAAAACTCCGGCGGTGGAGAGAGCATTGCCGAGGCGCAAGTCTGCAGTCCAAATGACAAATTCACTCAGGCAATCACATTGGAGGATGAAAATGAAATCATTACCTTCTCCGATATGGGAGTAATGAGAGTGTGGGATATTCCACAGCCAAGAAGCCCTCAATTTGATGCTGTAATCGATATTCAAACAGGTATCAAATCACCTACAGCCATTGATTATCACACTGATGGAACTGACAGATGGGTCATTGTCGGAAATGAAAACAATGATGTCAGCGTAATAGATTTGAATAAAAAAGTCGAAGAAAGTGATGCCGTAAGGCACGCCGAATCAGTATTGTCCATCAAAATCGATGGCAACCATATGATTACCGCATCAGATAACGGTGAAATATTCACATGGGATTTAGATAATGAGGAATTTATCAATAAATATTCAAATGATTTCAGATGCAATTCAATTTCCTATAATCGCGAGGATTCAAAATTGGCATTGGCTGGTGTTAAAACAGAAAAAGATGGCAGAAAGATTTATAAGATAGCCACTTGCACAGTCAGTGATGATATGTGGAAATCTATTGAAACCGGTGAAGATAAAGCTATGGAATTGGAGCTTGATGATGAAAAAACTAATTCTGGGGAAATCATTGACATTGCCCAAAATAAATCTGGAGAAGTATTCATTGAAGAAAATAAGTTAGTCATTGGCAGTGATGAAACTAAATTGGATAATACTGCAACAACATTGGCTACCAAATTTGACTCTGATGATGTCTATGTTGGTTTTAAAGATGGACGCATTGTGAAATATCCTAGTGGGGATACTTTTAGAGAAACTGACTCTCCAGTAACTAAGATTAAGATTTTAGGCGATAATGTAATTGCAGGTTATGAAAACGGATCTATTGTAATCATCGATTTGGATTTAAGTAATCCTCAAACTTTAGATGCTCATGAAAAAGGAATAACTAATCTTTTAGCTGATGAATCTCAATTGATTAGTCTAAGCAAAGACAATACCATAAAATTCTGGGATATTGGCAGTAAAGAATGTAAATACACTTATTATCTTGACATTTTCGCTACTTCAATTAGTATTAAGGATGAAAAATTGGTTGTTGGAGATACTTTAGGTAATGTAAGATTCTTTGAGTTTGAAAACTAAAAAATGATGTTTATTTGACAGATTTAAGTGAAAATCAGAAAAAAATATTATTAGTTAATCAATTGGGTTCAAGTATTATTAATTATAAATTCAGTGAAAAATATTCATATGAGCATCTTGAGAGGTAATTTATTAATCATGGCAATCCTTTTTAATATTATTATGCTAATTTAGTTATAATAAATAATTTAATATATCTTAAAATCCATATTTTTAACAAGGACAGATAGATTTTGTTAGATATCCCCTTGCTTTTCCTGCAACGGAGATTAATTAAAAAAAGCGGATGATTCAAAGAATTTCTTCATGCTCTAATAACATCTATTAAAGATGATTGCTGTCCATTTATACATAAAAATTTTCTATCTGAAACTATGCTGAAAAATATGAATCCTAAAGAAATTTTTTTAAAAGAAAAAGAAGAATGTGAAGGTCCATTTTATCATATTATGGGAACTATACGCGATCCTGCACTAGCCGAAATTGATGAGTTTTACTGTGCGGCAGATTTCTTAAGCATTGAAAACGCTAAAAAACACCATAAAACCCTTTTGGCATTATCCATTCTGGGACCATTAATTTCCATTGTATTTTTCCTTTATTTTGAAGGAGAAATTCATAGCATGATTCTTCTTTGTATAATACTGCTTTTTATTTTATTCCTAATCAACAAACAATCAAACAAGTTGGAATGCCATAGAAAATATCTGGAATATAGAGTTCTTGCAGAAGCACTTCGTCTTCAATTTTTCCTTTCAATTTCAGGCACAAAGGTACAGGTTGCAGATATTTTGCCATGGTTTATCAAAAAGGGAATCCCATGGATTGAAGGCATCTTACGAGGTTTACCATTAGGAGATGTGAAAGAAAAAAAAGAAATCATATATTTTTGGATTATAGACCAAAGAACATACCATGAGGAAGCTCTCTTAAAAGCAGAAGCTAAAAAGAAAAAAGATGAAAAAATTTCAAAAATAGCAATTTATATAACAATTATAGCCTATCTGGCAGGATTAATATTTGAAATTTATATGTATATTTATTCGCCTAATATAGATGCACATCTTATCCGCATAAGTTTAAAAATGGTTATCGGTTTTATGTCTGTAAGCACATTATTTATTGAAAGCTATTACGGTAAAATGTCTTTATCCGAAACAATTAATGATCATAAAAGGATGATTGCATTATATCTGAAGATACAAAATGATATCTTGGAGAAGGGAGAAACTGAAGAGATACTTTTATATTCAGCGAATGAATACTTGATTGAAAACAGTACATGGTATGCTTATCAGAGTAAAAATAAAGCAACACTAGTATTTTAATATCAAAAGCGAGAATAATCCAAAAAAAGAGATTTGAGTTTTCGAAAAAGATAAAAGAAATGAATAACTGATTAATTATTCCGTTTAGTAAATTTATTTCATTATCCTTTGCCGGTTGCCTTTTTTCTTGACTGTTAGTTTTGAAGTTGTCTGGCCGATCTATCTAATTTTGAATTATGCTTGTATTGATTTGTCAAATTAAAGTTTCAATAAATTAGATGCATCAATATTTAAAAAATCCATGCATAAAAAACTGTTTTTACCGAACACCTAAATGATAAAAAATTACGCATATCTCTAAATTAATTTAATTTTAGAAAATTCATATGTTTTTAAAAAGAGACTCTATTTTATAGGTATTTTTTCATTTTTTTACAGTTTCTTGTTCTTTTAATTTTATCAGAACGTCAAAGATTCAACAAATAAGTTCCCCCAACTTAAAGAATAAGTGAATAAAAAAATATTATCTACAAAAAATTCCTTAAATTACCCGGGCTGAAAAAACACAAATAATAATAAATCAAAAAATCAAAAAAATTAACTAACGGACAAACTCATAACTTATTTAAGACAGTATCATTGAATTAAAGGAATTTTTTCTATGAATGACAATAATTTTCAATCTCATGTAATTAATATGCCTTTCGATGCTTACGAAGGTGATGAACCTTATATTTTTATCAGTTATAAACATGCAGATTATGAACTTGTTTATCCAGTCATAAAAAAGCTCCATGATGCAGGATTTAATATTTGGTATGACGCAAATTTAGTAAAAGGCAAAAATTATGATATTCAAATTGCTAATCATATAATTAATTCTGAATTATTTATTACTTTTATAACTGAAGAAGTTATCAAATGTGCAAATGATGATGAAGATTATCTTATTAAAGAGTTAAATGTAGCCAATAATGCGAAAAAAGAACGTTTACCTATTTTTCTAGAAGATGTTCAATTGGCGGGTTTTTATCTAATGCATTATTTGGGCAAGCAATCAATATTTAAACATGAATATGGCGATAATGATGAAATGTTTATTGATGCTTGTATAAATGCATTTAAATGTGTTGGTGTTGAGCCAAGAGAAAATAATTTTGTTACTGAAGAAAAATATGATTTAAACGAAAATAATCCTGATATAGGATTAACAACAGAATATTTAAAAGAATTTGATAGATTAAACACAACAACTAAAAGCATATATGATTTGGAAGATAATGATGTTCTTATAATCTTAAAAGATGGAACTAACTTAACTGATTGGGATGATGTAATAAATAAAAGAGATATTATTTACATTAGTGAAAATTTATCGAACTATATTAATTTGAGTGAAAAATATAAAAATTTTAAATCTCTTAAATCTTTGGTTGCTTTGGAAATGCCTAGGAAAGTAACAAAAATGGACTCTATGTTTGAGGGTTGTAATAAATTAGTTGATTTATCTTCTTTAGAAGGTTGGAATACATCTAATATAACATCAATGGCATCAATGTTTAAAGATTGTGGTAGTTTGGTTGATTTATCTCCTTTGAAGGATTGGGATGTTTCTAATGTAACTGCTATGGGTGAAATGTTTAGTGCTTGCAAAACTTTGGTTGATTTATCTGCTTTAAAGGATTGGGATGTTTCTAATGTGGAGGATATGCATTCAATGTTTGAAATTTGTATTCGTTTAAATGAGTTGTCTGCTTTAAAAAATTGGGATGTTTCAAATGTTGAAAATATGAGTGGAATGTTTAGTGATTGTGGTATACAAGAGTTGTCTGCTTTAAAGGATTGGGATGTTTCTAATGTAACTGCTATGGCGGAAATATTTAAAGGTTGTAGTGGTTTGCTTGATTTGTTTCATTTAAAGGATTGGGATGTTTCTAATGTGGATAATATGCGATCAATGTTTGAAGGTTGTTTCAGGTTAGATAATTTGTTTGCTTTAAAAAATTGGGATGTTTCTAAAGTAACTAATATGGACTCAATATTTAGAAGTTGTGAAGGTTTAATTGATTTATTTGCATTAAAGGATTGGGATGTTTCTAATGTAATGACAATGGAGTCAATGTTTAGGGATTGTCGTGAATTGGTTGATTTATTTTACTTAAAGGATTGGGATGTTTCTAATGTAACATCTATGCGGGGAATGTTTAGTTCTTGCAGGGGTCTAGTTGAATTATCTGCTTTAAAGGATTGGGATGTTTCTAATGTGGACAATATGCGATCAATGTTTTATGGTTGCTTTAATTTAGTTGATTTATCTGCTTTGAATGGTTGGGATGTTTCTAATGTAACAACCATGTGGGCAATGTTCACTTATTGTGGTAGTTTGGTTGATTTATCTGCTTTGAAGGGTTGGGATGTTTCTAATGTAACAACCATGTGGGCAATGTTCACTTATTGTGGTAGTTTGGTTGATTTGTCTGTTTTAAATGATTGGGATGTTTCTGGTGAAACAAATATCAGCTCAATTTTTGAAGGTTGTAACTCTTTAGAAAAATATCCAAAATGGTATGAACATTAGTTTACTTGTTTTTTAAGGGGTTTTCAATAAATAAGCTATTTTCTAATTTTTCTAAAATTATTTCATTGACAATTTATTGATGATTTGAGTATCAATTGAATGTAATTCCATGATATCTTATTTAAAAAAAATTGTGGGATGAAAGTGGTTTTACACTTTCATCCTAAGTAGTGTTCTGCACTGAATGGCTCTGGTGAAAGGCCTTTTCTTTGACGGATTTGACGTACAACATTGTCCTGCATATTGAGAGGCAAAGTTTTAAATCCTTTCATTTCAGTGGAAAATAAGCCTTTGCCTCCAGTTGCAGATCTGATGTCTCCCGCAAACCCGAACATCTCAGCTATGGGAACTTCAAATTCCATTTCACTCACATCACCGAAGATTTCCTGGCCGGTCATGATGCCTCTTCTGTTTTGGATTTCACGGCTGCAATCACCAATATAGTCGATTGGTGCGGAAATGAAAACATTTTGAATAGGTTCCACTAAACAAGGGTCTGCAAGCATTATTGCTCCTTTAATTGCATTTTTAATGGCTGGAAGGACTTGTGCAGGGCCTCTGTGAACGGCATCCTCGTGAAGCTTGGCATCAACTAATTTGAATTTCAAGCCGGTAACCTCTTCTGAAGCTAGTGGGCCTTCATCAAGAGCAGCTTCAAAACCTTCAAGCAACAGCGCTTTCACTTCATCTAGGTATTGGATACCACGTGTCATGTTTAAAAACATGGATTTATTGTATATGTCCCAAACACGTCTTGCTTCATCTTTTTCCATGCCAAATTCCATGAATTTATTGGCCATTTCTTTGGATTTGACTTCACCTTCTTTTAAGTCTTTTGCATTCAATGCATTTAAAATGCCTTCATCCAAAGGTTCTATTTCAATATAGAATCTGTTGTGTTTGTTTGGAGATTTGCCTTCCACAGGGCCGGCTGCACCCAAAACACTTTCTTTGTAAACTACAATCGGTTCGGATGTTATTATGTCCAATTTTTTGTCATTCTTAATCCTATTGATTATTACATCCAAGTGAAGTTCGCCCATGCCTGAAACTAATTGCTCACCTGTTTTTTCGTTGATGTTGATTTTAATGGTTGGATCCTCTTTTTCGACATCCATTAAAACCTCAATTAATTTAGGCAAATCTTTGGTGTTTTTAGATTCAATGGCTACTGTCACAACAGGTTCTGAAATATGGTCTATCGGTTCGAATTCATCAATTTTATTTGATGCTAAACACAATGTTTCACCTGCAGTTGCATCTTTAACGCCGCTTATAAATGCAATGTTTCCCGCAGGAACTTTCTCGGTATCTAGGGTTGCAGCACCATTAAAGACACCGACACGTTGTATGCGGGCATTTGTTTTAGATCCGACAAGGTAAACTTCATCCCCTTTTTGCAGTGTGCCTCCATAGACTCTGCATGTTGAAACTAAAGTATTGAAATTATCCTTAGTCACGTTTGTAATCATGGCTGCAAGAGGGCCTTCTGGGGAAGTGTTTATCATTGTCTGACCTTCAGTTGACTCGATTTCACCGTTCCAGATTTTTGGAACTCTGTATGTTTGCGCAACATCAGGAGCTGGAAGATGTTCGATAACCATATTGAGTAAAACATCATATAGCGGCAGGAGCTCTGCCAGTTGATCGACTTTATCCTGTCTGCAATATTTGATGATGTCTCCAAATTTGATGCCGGTTTCCTTCATTGTTGGAACATTTATGGCCCAGTTTTGATAAGCGGAACCAAATGCAACACTGCCGTCAGCAAAATCAAGCTGCCAATTTTTATCTTTTGGAGCCATATTCTTTATTAACTTGTTAACGTCCATAAAGATTTTAAGGAATTTGTCTTGAAGTTGCTTTTCATCGTATTTTAACTCATTGATCAGCCTGTCAACTTTGTTGATGAAAAGAACCGGTTTGACATTTTCTTTTAAAGCTTGTCTTAAGACGGTTTCTGTCTGAGGTTTGATTCCATCAACTGCGCATACAACCACGACTGCACCATCAACAGCTCTCATTGCACGGGTAACGTCTCCACCAAAGTCAACATGTCCTGGTGTGTCTATTAAGTTGATTAGATATTCCTCTCCCTTGTACTTTTGGACCATGGAAGCATTTGCAGCGTCAATTGTAATTCCACGTTCTTGTTCATCCGCTTTTGTGTCCATAACCAATTTATCTCCTGCTAAATCTTTAGAAATAAATCCTGCAGATGCCATTAGATTATCGGATAATGTGGTTTTTCCATGATCGATATGGGCACAGATGCCAATGTTTCTGATTTTTTGGGGTTCATACATTAATTCCTTTATTTTTTTAATCATTCTTGCTTGTCTTGTCATACAAAAACTCCATTAATTTAATTGACGTATGAAAGCCGGGAGTAAAAATAAAAAAATTAAGCATAGTATTGTTTTATCTAAAAAAAAGCTATTGTGCCAATCAGAAAGCTTTCGCTAGAATCGACTTTCATACAATTGAAATCTAATTCCGCATCTTCGAGCCCCATGATTAACACCTCCTAATATTTCATTAATTAGTATGTTTTAATTGGTATATAAATCTTATAAAGGAAAAACTTTAGGGATGCCATTAAAACTTCCATCCAGTCCATTAATAAATGTTAAAGATTACTTTTAGATGACATTAAATAAAGCCTTAACTTTCTAGAAATTTTTATATTTTATCATAAATAAATCACTTCATATGGAGGATATTTCTTCAAATCAAGGATTTGAATACTTGGATAATTTAATACATTCAGATTTCAAAAAAATTGAATTGGAATCAGATGTAACTTTAGATTCAAGTGCAATAAAGATTGATGTCGATGATTTGGTTATTGATGGCAATAACCATACTATTGATGCTAATGGCAAAAGTCAGATTTTCCATGTCACCGGAAAAAATATTGTCTTAAAAAATATAATTTTTAAAAATGCCTATTCAAAAGTGAGCGGGGCAGCTATATCTAATTTCAGAAATGAGTTAACATTAATTGACTGTACCTTTATTAATAATATCTCATTTAAAGGTGATGGGGGTGCAATTTGTAATTGGGGAGGGTTTTTAACTGTCGATGGGTGCGTTTTTATTGATAACTCCGCAAAAAATGGGGGTGCAATTTATAATGGAAATTCAATGGAAATAATAAATTGTAAATTTCGTAATAATAATTCACGAAGGATGGGATTATCAATTTTCAATAAATCTGGATCTTCATTAACTTTAAAAAATTCTAATTTTGAAAGGGATGAGAGTTCTGCTTTTGAAGATAATTATCTAAACAACGAAATTTTCAATAGAGGCATTGTAAACATTGAAAATTCTGAAAAAGAACTTTTTAAAAATTTAATCAGATATGGATTTTTACACATCATCTCCAACGATTCCAAATCTTTTAGACATCTAAGGAATTTAATTAATCTTAGTGAAAATGAAATTAATTTGGATTCGGACATTGAGTTCAATGAGGATGATGAAGAAATCGTTATAAATGGTGATGATTTGGTTATTGACGGCAATGGCCATACTATTGACGCTTTAGGCAAAAGCAGCATTTTCACATTTAACTCTAAAAACATTACATTGAAAAATATTGATTTTAGAAATGCCAATTCCAAACAGGGAGGGCTATTGGTCAATCGCAATAGCTCCATTAATTTTGTTAATTGTCGCTTTGAAAACAACATTTCAGAAAATGGAGGGGCCATCAACAATGAGGGACTGCTCGCTTTAGACAATTGTAGTTTTGACAGTAATGTTTCCAAGAATGATTATGGTGGTGCAATCAATAATAATGGTAAGTTAAAAGTAGTAAAATGCAATTTCAAAAATAACATTTCGCGTAACGCAGGTGGGGCAATCAATAACTTTAAGCATGCTGATTTAGAGGAATGTGACTTCAAATCAAACATTGCAGAGAAAGGCGGAGCTATTAATAATATGTCTTTAGGCTTAATGAATGTTCTTAAATGCAATTTTGAAAAGAATAATGCTTTTAAGCAGGGAAGCATAATATTCAATGACAATTATCTTGATATAAAAAACTCCGAGTTTTCAGGTAATATTTCAAATAAGGATTGCCATGCCATTTATCATAAAGGCGATGAGGATAGCGAACTGTTGATTGAAAATTGTAATTTTTCACATTTTCTTTCTGAAAACAATTTGTTATATCTTAAAGAAGGCTTTTGCAGAATCTATTTTTCCAATTTTGATGTGAATGATGATTTTTACTGCATCCATAATCAAAATGCTAATTTAAGGTTTGAAAAGTCAAACTTTATCAATTTTAATGGTAAAGCGATTTTTAATGAGGGCATTCTGAATATTCGAAAAGAAGAGAAAATAGAAAATAGGATAAGGTCTGGTGTGAACGGCCAATTAAATCATATTGGTGAAAGAATCCCTGATGGATGGAATGGTTTTGCCTATTTGGATAATCTAATTCATTCTAATTCTAAGCATATTACATTAAACCAGGATATATTGATGCATTTTTCAGAGCAGGACTTTTATGAAAGTGGAATTGAAGTCGATGTTGATGGTTTGGTCATTGATGGAAATTATCATACTATTGATGCCAATAATTTTTCAAGGATATTCATTATTTCCGCAAATGATGTTGTGCTAAAGAATATAAAATTTAAAAATGGAAAATATTTCAAAAGCAAATTTGACGGTGAAAATGCAGGTGGCGGTGCAATATATGCCCTTCCAGAATCTTCTGTTGAGATTAACCAGTGCATTTTTTTAGAGAATAAATCAAGAAAATCAGCAGGAGCAATTTTGAATAAGTCAAAATATTTAAAGATTGAAAATATTAGGTTTGAAAATAACCATGCTAGAAATAAGGGAGGAGCATTATTCAATGAAAATTCAGCAATTGAAATGGCTAAATGTGATTTTATTAAAAACTATTCTGACTGTTCTGGAGGAATATATAATGATAATAGTCAATTTGATGCGTATGAGATAAAATTTAATAGTAATTCGGCCAATAAATGTGGAGCTATTTTCAATCATGATTCATTTGTCAGATTAGGCGATTGCAAATTTATTAAAAATTCATCAAAAGATTGTGCAGGAGCCATTTTAAATTATAAAAATTTCTATGAATTTAATAATTGCGAATTTATAAAGAATAATTCGATTGGTCAGGGCGGTGCAATCTTTAATGAATTTGGGAACATGACTTTGGATAACTGCAAATTTTCTAAGAATTCCTCACAGGAATCTGGTGGGGGCATTTTTAATATTAATGGATGCTTTGATTTATCCGAGTGTAATTTCCATGATAATTCTGCTTTGAATCGAGGGGGGTCTGCAGAAAATAATTTCAACTCAAAAATGTATTTTGCAGATTGCAGTTTTTCCAAAAACTCCGCAAGGGATGGTGGAGCTATATCTAATATGAAAAAGTGCAATCTATCCTTAAAAGGTTGTGATTTTGAAAATAATAATGCAATTGAGAATGGTGGGGGCATTTATAACTGGTATGGTTTTGTTGATATAGATTGTTCTAATTTTAGGGCCAATGAATCGGAATATGCCGGAGCCATTGATAATTATTTAGGTTGGGTCAATGTCAAAAAATCCAAATTCAATGATAATATTGTTAAAAAACATGGAGGAGCCATTTTCAATGGGGGAATGTTGGAATCACTTGAAGACTGCATTTTTGAAAATAACAATTCCCTTTTGAAAGGAGGGGCTATTTACTTTACTAAAAGTAGTTCGGGTAATATTTCATATTCCAAATTTGATTCTAATAGGGCTAATGGTAACGGAGGATTAGGCGGAGCGATTTACAATAATTCATTTTTCAATGGGAAAGAGGAATTTTCTTTGGATTTAATTGGATGTGATTTTGTCAATAACTATGCAAATGATGACGGTGCAGCTATTTTTAATAGAGGGCATTTAAATTTGAATAAATGTGATTTTAAAGATAATAAAACTAATAATTGGGGCTTAACATTAAAAAATGAAGGAGAAAACGTGGAAATTTCGATAAGGAATACTGATTTCGATGATGAAATCTAATTGATGGACCAACTAAATATGATGATGCAGAAATGGCGGATAAAAAACATAAAAACCAAACTAACAAATGAGAAAGCCGGTATATTCAATTTAAAAACATTTATTTAATATTTTGGATATAATTATCATCATTAGGGTTTAAGGTGTAAAGATGGGTTTGTTTGACAAAGTTAAGAATGCTTTAAAACAGGAAAAAAAGAATTCAAATCCGAAATCTGATTTTGAAGTGTATATATGTCATGATGAAGAAGATAGAAATCTTGCTGAGGACATCTGCAATGCTTTGGAGGACAACGGCATTGGATGTTGCCTTAAAGCTCGTGATTTAAATGGAAATGATGTTGGTGAGGTAATAAATGCCATTAATTCATCAAAAGTCATGATTTTGGTCTTTTCCAATAATTCCGGCCGTTCTGATGTGGTTGTTGGTCAGGTCAATGTTGCATTTACCCGAAATATTCCAATTTTGGTTTTCAAAGCCGATGAAAGTAAATTGGAAGGTAGCTTGGAATTTTTCCTTAAGAACAAGCATTGGCTGGATGCATATCCGCAGCCCGAAAAGAAGTATGGGGAACTCATTCAAAACACGGGAAGGTTGCTTGGAAGATTCATATCCGAACCTGTTTTGAGCAGCGCCCAAGGCAATTCAGCAGTTGAACGGGACATGTTGCAATCGGACTCAAATTTCAGATATCTTGATAATCTGATACATAGTGGAAATAATGAAGTCATGCTGGATAGGGATATTGCTTTCGATGATGATGTGCCTGATTATGTTAGGTTGGATGTTGATGGAATCGTCATTGACGGAAATGGTCATTCAATCGATGCGAAGGGCAAAACACCGATATTTTTCTGTTCCGCAAATCGAATAACCCTCAAGAATCTTGTTTTAAAAAACGCTTCATCGCCAAAGCATGGCGGATCGGCCATAAATAATTATGGAGGCACTATCAAATTATTCGAGGTGGATATTGACGATTGTGTCTCTGAATTCAATGGCGGTGGAATTTACAATAACAATGGTGAAATTGAACTGTCAAATTGCAGGATGATTAATAACTCTTCACGAAATGGTGATGGAACGGCAATATACAATGCAAATGGAAAGATAAGGATTAAAGACAGCAAACTGGCGAACAACTCTTCATTGGATGGCAAGGGCAGCATTGTATTCATTGACAGAGGTATGGCAATCATCATAAATTCAGATATATCCGACAATAACACTGAAGAGAATATCATATCCAATTTTGACACATTAACGGTTGAAAATGTTCGCTTTAAAAATAATTCCTCGAAAAACATTATCTTGAACAATAAAAATTCTACATTGACGGTTTACGGATGTGAGTTCCGGAACAATGACATCATTGGCTCCCCAATTCACAATTCCGGAGAGTATTGCAGTGTTTCAAAAACAGATTTTGAAAATGAATCATCAAGATACTGCATATGCAATGAATCTGTTTTGACTTTAAAAAAACTGGAAACATCTAATTTTGATAAGGCATTGTTGAATTATGGTGTTACTCTGATGAAGGACATGCCTAAAGATTTTGAGGAAATAATTGAAAATCATGGCACCATCAAACATAATCTGATTTCTGATGAACTGAAATTTGACTTTTTATATCTGGATAATCTGATTCATTCATCGAAGTCAAATGAAATCATTTTAAATAGGGATATCCACTTGGAAGAATATGAAAGGGATTATTATGAGGGTGGAATCGAGTTGGACATTGACGGTCTGGTCATTGACGGTGGGGGCAGAACAATTAATGGAGACCATAAATCAAGGATTTTCATTGTAACTGGCAACGACATAACCTTGAAGAACATAACCTTCGAAAATGGACTTGTCAGTGAAAATTATGATGCGCCGTTAAATAATCATGGCGGAGCCCTTCGGATTAACTCCAAAAGCAATCTGAAGATTCAAAACTGCATCTTTAAGAACAATTCATCCCAAAAGCAAGGAGGTGCGATTTCAAATAATGGGAATGTATTCATAGAAAAGAGCATTTTCAACAGTAACATGGCATATGAGGGATCTGGAGCGATATATAATCAGAAAGGCATGATGGAAATAAGCAACACTTTATTTGAAGGCAATTATGTAAATGACAATCAGTTAAACTATTACTGTTATGGTGGAGTTGTTAACAACTTGAAGGGAGCAACATTCAAAATGGATTCCTGTGAAATAACAAACAGCCGACTTGAAGGGTTTCGCTGCTATGGGGGAGCCATTCATAATCGCGGTGAAATGTGTATTGCAGACTCAATACTGTCAATGAACGCTTCACAGAGAAATGGGGGAATGCTCTACAATGATGAGGGCAATGTAGATGTATCAAATTGTAAAATTTTTAATAATGCAGCTTTAAATGGAGATGGGGGTGCGGTTTACAATTATCATGGAAAAATTGACATTGAAAATTGTGAATTTCATGAAAATCATGCGAAATATGACGGTGGCGCAATACATAACAGCGATGAGGCTTCAATAGTGGATTGCAAATTCTATAAGAATTCCGTGGAAATCAGAAATGGGGGTGCAGTCTATAATCAATCCGAGGGTTTGATTGAACGGTCCCTACTAAAGGAAAATGCTGCCACTGACGGTGGAGCAATATGGACAAGCGATTCTAGTTTCATCATTAAAGAGTGCGGTTTTTTTGAAAACAGACCTAATGATATTGAAAAACTTTAGATATTATATAGTTTTTTGCCAACTGTATTCAGAAAAGATAGTTTGTTATTTGACATGGACTAAAATATATTTCATAAATGTCAGTGTTTACTGGAATACTCCTTTTTTAAAATTTCAATTGTTAATGTTGCACTAAAGTTCAAACTTTACTTATTTTATATACAATATTAACAAACTACTAATTGAGGGATTAAATGACTAGCAATTACTTAAGAGAATTTGAAAAATTAAACATAACCACGGAAAGTATTTACGATTTGGAGGGTCATGAAGTTCTAATAATTCTAAAGGATGGAACAAACTTAACTAGATGGGATGATGTTAAAAAGAAAAAAGATGTGTTATACGTTAGTGAAAACCTTTCAAATTATATGGATTTAAGTCGAAAATATGAAGATTTAACCTCTCTAAAGGCAATAGTTGCATTAAATGTCACAAATAGGGTTACAACACTTGAAGGCATATTCAATAATTGCATATCTCTAGTAGACATATCAAGTTTAAGAAATTGGGATGTGTCTAATGTAAAAAATATGTCTAGAATGTTCGAATCCTGTCATTCTTTATTTAATCTGTCTCCATTGGAAAATTGGGATTTGTCCAGTGTAAAAACTGTTAGGAATATGTTTCATACCTGTTTCTCATTAAAATTTTTCAATTTAAAAAATTTCAAGGCCAATAATGTGGAAAATATGGAAGAAATGTTTTATTATTGCGGTTCCTTGAGAGACATATCTGGATTGAGCGGTTGGGATGTTTCCAATGTAAAAAATATGAAGCATATGTTTGCGGGTTGTTCTAGTTTGGTTGATTTTTCATTTTTAAGGGATTGGGATGTTTCCAATGTAGATATTATGTGGGCTATGTTTAATGGTTGTTCTAGTTTGGTTGATTTGTCCTTTTTGAAGGATTGGGATGTTTCCAATGTAAGTGATATGTCGGGGCTATTTTTGGGTTGTTCCAGTTTGGTTGATTTGTCCTGTTTAAGGGATTGGGATGTTTCCAATGTAGATGATATGATGTCTATGTTTTTTAATTGTTCTGGGTTGTTAGATGTGTCCGGTTTGAGTGGTTGGGATGTTTCCAATGTTAAAAATATGAAGGATATGTTTGAGGATTGTTCAGGTTTGCTAGATGGGTCCTGTTTGAACGGTTGGGATGTGTCTAATGTTAAAAATATGGAGATGATGTTTAAAGGATGTAAATCAATTAAAAAATACCCTAAATGGTTTAAGGAATAACCATTAAAAATGTTTTAAAAAGAAAATCTTTAAATGGAGATGAGGGTTCTTTTCATCTTGGATATTCATGTCCCTTTGGGATATCTTATCTTTTTTAACTCAGATCTATGGAGATGTTATTATTGCCGGGCAATTTTAAATATTTGGATGATTTGATTCACAGCGGTTCAAAGGAGATTTTTCTTGATTGTGATATTAATCTGGATTTAAATGAATTTTCAGATTATATTCATGGAATTAAGATAGATGTGGATGATATTGTAATTGACGGACGGGGCCATAGCATTGATGCCAATTTTCGGGCAAGAATATTTTCAGTCAGCGGAAAAAATATTCGAATAAGAAATCTTAGGTTCACTAGAGGATATTCTTTATCCAGATCCGATGAAGAAAAGGAAGACGGCTTATTTGGAAATCCTGTGCGCCCTTGGGGATATGGTGGCGCAATATATAACCGGGGTGAACTGGAACTGACGGATTGTATTTTTAAGGATAATTATTCCTGGTCTTTTGGCGGAGCAATAGTGAATATGTCCAAGTTAAAAATAATGCGCTGCTCTTTTATGAATAATAGTGGATATAATGGCGGAGCAATATTCAACAGGTCAGAATTGGAGATTCAAAATAGCTATTTTGACCGTAATGGCGGACCAATATTTATAAATTCAGTTGTGGGAGTAAGGTTATATGATGAAATTACCAAATATGGTGGAGCGATACTTAATGAGAATAGCTTAAAAATGGATAATTGCACTTTCAGACATAATTATGCAAGGGACGGTGGAGCTATTAACAATTACTTTGGAAAGATAAACGCATCTAAAATCACATTTTCAAATAACGCTTCAAGATTTACCGGTGCGGTAAATAATTGGGGTGGGGAAATCCTGATTTGTGAGTCTGATTTTTCAAATAATCATTCAAATAAAAAATGGGATGCCTATTTTGATATTTTTAAACTGGATGCTCAAAATTTGGATTCATATGGCATTGAATCTGATAAAAGTGCAGGTGCCATATTCAATAGCAACATCGTTAATTTGCGAAGGTGCAGATTCGAAAATAATGTTGGCCTTGTAAGTTCCATTTATAATATTTCAGGTGCCTTTTTGATTATTAATGAAACGCTTTTCAGTGGCGATTTTGATAACGAAATAAAGAATAACGGCGAATTAAGGGATTTCAATTGTAAGTTTAATATAGTTTAAACATTGTATGCTCCATCTCCGCAAATCACATTTAAGGTAAACCCTTTACATGATGATTTTATGTTTAATTGCAAAGCAAGATTTGGTTTTTGAATAAGAAAGTTATAAAGCTTTTTATTTATTTAACTTAAATATATTAATTGATATAGTAGGATTAGTGAGGTGAAAACATGACTTACAAAAAAGCTTTTGAGGATTATGTGGTCAATTTTAAGATTCTTGATAAAAAAACTTGGGATGTCGTTGAATTTTCTCACCTTGCCAATAAGATTTATGTAACTGCCGATGAAAGATTAATGGGCGATTCAATCTTTGAGAAAGTTGTTCTGGATAATATAAGCTGGACTATTATAAAAGATGAATCCGGCTCTAAAATTAAATTTATAACAAGTTTTGATGATCGATATTTCATTAAATTATATTTTGAAGCTTCACAGAATCATATAAAGGAGTTTGCATTGAAACATATTGAAAATGAGTTCACTTTAGGATATGTCGCTAAATATGATGAAAATGAAGAATATAGGTGGTATGCCTATGATAAAGTTTCAGATGAGCATATTTTAGCAGATATTGCGCTTCATGCTAAAGACTGGAAAATGCGTTTGCATGCAGGTTTAAACCGCATCACTGATCTGTTCGTTTTGTATGACATATATTTGGATGATCCTTGCCCTGAAATTTCTTCTAAAGTAAGAGCCAGAATCACTGAAATTAAAAAGGAACGTTATGATTTGGATATTTGGGATTGAATATTTGGTTTAACTGTAGTAATATTTATTTTGAATATTTTTTATAGGTTATGGAGTAATATTTAAAATTTCTCACACAACAAATTGATAGTGAATATTAAAATAAATAGTGCTTAAATATATTTTTCAAGAAAAGTTTTTTCTTATTTCAATCAGTAATTCAAAACTTAAAGATAAAAATTAATAATTATTTAGAATATACATCTAATTATTTGGTGATGGTTATGGGTTTTGGAAGCAAACTTAAAAAAGCATTTGGAAGAAAAAAAGAAGATGAAAAAGACACTCAAAATCAAGAAAACAATGTTAAAATAAAAGAAATAGACGTTAATGTATCAACCAAATCAAATCAGAACATTTCAGATAATGTTCCTGTCCAAAACCATAAAGACTTTAAATATTTAAATGATTTAATCCAAAGTGGAGCTAAAAAATTGTTTTGGACTCAGATATAGTTTCAAGCGGTAATGAGTCATTTGATTATCCTAAAGGAATTGAAATAAGAATGGATGATTTTGTTTTTGATGGAAATGGCTACACTATTGATGCAAAAGGTAAAACTAGAATATTTCAATGCTTTGGTAAAAATATTGTTATTAAAAATGTCATTTTAAAAAATGGACATCATAATTGGGGAGGGGCTGTAGAAAATAATGGTGATTTAACGATTTTGGATTCAACATTCCTTCAAAATGAAACAAATGAGTATGGTGGTGCAATAAGAAATAATGCCCATTTGGAAGTGATTAAATCTATATTTATCCAAAACAATGCAAATGATGATGGTGGAGCCATATTTAATGATGAAGGAGCAACTTTAACAATAACTGAATCTAAATTCAACCAAAACAAGGCAAATAAAGATGGGGGTGCGGTTAAAAATAATGGTGATTTAACAATAACAGAGTCCACCTTCACTCAAAACTTAGCAACAAGAGCGGGAGCAATAAAAAATGAAGCTAATTTATCAATAAAAGAATCCGCACTGACTAAAAATACTGCAAAATTTGGTGGAGCAATACAAAATTTTAAAGGAAATTTTAAGATATTTAATTGCAGGATTTTAGATAATAGGTCTGAAAATAGTATAATTCTAAACAATGATTCATTACAAATATATAATACTAATTTTATAGATAATCAATCAAAAAATCTTATATCTAATGAAAATGTGGAAGCTAATTTAGGTGTTATTGGAGGAG
>JAEIGA010002615.1_pt1 | contig 28659 bp, 46 predicted proteins | sample 9270691 | NCBI WGS metagenome assembly JAEIGA01 (sample SAMN17057246, study PRJNA624740) | gut metagenome | biome: biome; isolation source: fecal sample | host: Bos grunniens | place: China: Xizang | collected 2019
GTCTTCTTGCCGCACCTGGGACAAATCAAGAAGCCCAGTTCACTTGTTTTCATTGCATCCCTCCTGTTGTGTTATGGAGCCGCTGACAGGACTTGAACCTGCAACCTGCTGATTACAAATCAGCTGCTCTGCCAATTGAGCTACAGAGGCATATGCCCGTTTCCGGGCGTTAGCATTCACCAACGTCTTCAATAACGCGGATGCCGTATGCTAAGGCGGCATCTCTTTCTATGCGGCATCCTCGAGCGCTTGCGGCTGAATGCTCAAGATAAAGCACGTCGGCAGTTGCAAGCAGCTGAAGGGACTTGCCCAGACACCACAAACCGGTGTTAACCTCATTTGGTGCATTCTCAAAGAAGGTGTCGATTACCTCGACCTTTTCACCGATCATGTCCATAGCTCTGATTGCCAGATGCTTTCTGTCGGATAAAATTTCTTCCTTTGTTTTTCCATTCATAGGCTGAGAAATGAAAAGTCGTTTCACCACAAATGTTCCTCCGTTGTTTTTTATTTTCCAGGGCGGCTGATAAAATAACCCCCACCCCATTTTCCGGGTACCCCACCCAGAGTCTGTTTTTTGCTTTCGCGCCTTATATTGTATTATATTATATATATAATCTAACATTATCTAATTTAAGATTATATATAACCTAGATTATCTTATATAGTCTTAGATTATATATATCATAAATTATATCTATACCGCATTGAATTTTTTGATTTCCAATGCCGTTTTTGACCCGCTTTGTGACGGACAATAGGGTCTATTCGGTTGGGTAGATTGGTGGATGTGGGGCATATATATCTATACATAAATCACGCGCCCGCCTCTTTTTCCGCTACCCCCGGGGGGGGCCTCCCTCAACAGGTGCCTTGTTATCAATGCTTCACAAAAACAAGCAGCAGCCGCCTTAATGGCCCAGGCCCTGCCCTGCCCTGCTCATTGCTAATTGTATTCGAGCCATGGACAGATGAAGGATTACTTGCATTTACTATCGTTTTGCAAGATTGCCTTTTGGTTTTGCAAGATTAGCGCAACAAAAATAAAATTTGGTTGCGTTCACTGTTATTTCATGGCTTTAATCCATCGATCATCACCAAGGACACCGAATAATATCTTAATAGCACCATCACCGGCTGCCAGTTCTGGCGCTGCAAAGTAGTCCATCCTGCACTCGTCGCGGGCTAATTGTTGCTGCTTGTTGCATGTTGCCATTGTTAACGCTCTGCACTCAGTTCTGAAGCCCTCTAAAAGTTCTGACCTGCCGGTGTATGCATTCTTCCCCTCCCTGCCCTTTCTGTAACACTCGCCCACGATGGCCTCGGAGTAGCCTATAAAAGAACAAAACTGGGGCCAGGAAACCATGCCGTGTTGGCCTTTCCCGTACTCTTTCCGGAACTGCTCTATTTTCTTTTCCAGCATATTTTCACTCATTTTAAATGCTATAGAGTATCCGGAATTAGCATTTCCAGCCATGTTTCCCACCTCCAAAAGTTTAAAATTCTTACATAGTTATTATTGTCAATTCTATATATTGTTGTCAATAGTGGTGTATCGTATAGGCTATATCACTGCATATAGTGTCAGTTGCTTATCTGTAGCACAACATATAGTGTTTTATAGCAGATCCATGCACTACATCTTGTGCTGTCCTGGTTCTATCTGCTTGGAATCTCTGAAACCGTTTTTTTGATTTGCCGAGGAATCTCCAGGCATTTCTAAAAATATTTTGAAATAGGTATTGACATACTGACAACAGTATGCTAAAGTAAAGGCACAGCACGGAACGTACCGGCTGTAGAAAGGGGTAAGGCTCTATGTATAACATAGAAAAAGCCTTGCAGAGTCTAAGCGAAGCGTTGAAGAGTAATGAATCGGTCGCACGAGTCAAAGTTACTATCACGCTTGTCAAGCCTAAACCCAGCAAGGCAAAGCCTTCCGAGAAGTAGTATCTCGGACGGGGATTGGCGGTTGCAGCCGTCAATCCTTGTCCCCTTAAATATATCACAGGAGGAGGTGTATGTCAATGGCAGACAGAAAAACTTCTACAAGTTCCGAAGTAAAGGATCGATGGAAAGCTGCGAACTATACCAGAGTAACAATATACTTACCTAAACAGGACGCAGAAAATTACAAAGATAAGTGTTTCAAGAAAAACTTGAGCTTGTCAGATATTCCGAAAGAAGCAATATACAAATTTTTAAGGGGTGAATAAATTCCCCTTAAAACTATACATACTGACATCAGTATGAAATAGGTTTACAGAGAGGTGTTGTAATTGTCTAATAAAAATCGTCTATATCATATTTGGTCTGGCATCAAGCAACGATGTAATAATCCAAAATGCAACAGATACAAGTATTACGGAGCAAAAGGAATCAAAATGTGCAAGTCGTGGGAAAATGACTACAAAGAATTTGCTAATTGGTCATACGCAAACGGATACACAGACGACTTATCAATCGATAGAATTGATTCAACAAAAGAGTACAGCCCAGAGAATTGTAGATGGATTCCTGCAGGATTAAATTCATCTTTAGCTCAGTCAAAAAAATACGGAAGAACCGAAGCGTGGAGTTTCGAACATTGGAACGATCACCACCGTAAAAAATAAAATTCCCGGCATCGTCCACCCGCCAAGATAGCCGATACCGGGAATGCTCACAAAACCAACCAAGTCAAGGAGCATTTATATTCTACCTCCTTGACGCCCAAAAAGTCAAGGAGGATTTTTTATGAAAACCATCACTGAAATCACCGCCATTATTGAGTCTACCAACCCCCGTAGCGCATGGAATAAGGGCGTTAAGATTTACGCCCTGGAGATTCTGGAAGAGATGCCCAAGAACGTAGAGTACGGCACCATCGAAGCAATGAAGGCCGATGCACTGAACGGCGCCCAGAGCTGGGATCAGTATTCGTGGGGTGCTTGTTCTCTGGTCTACGATCGTGACATTGCTATTCGTCTTTGCACCCCCTCCGAACTGAAGCGGACCCGCGAAGGCGAGCGCAGACCCAATGGCCGTGAAATGTGGCTTGACACCCAGGCCCGGGCACTGCATCAGGCATGGTGGCTTATCCGTAACGTAGCTGTAGGCGCTGAGCTTCCCCGCACTGCTGGTTAAGAGGTGGCGCTATGATCTACTTCATGATCTGCATCCTTCCCGCGCTGATTGGCGCAATCGACGCACTGTATAACGGTTCCCATTGGTATTGATAGAAAGACAGCCGCCCATCCGGGCGGCTTTTCTTTTTAGCTGAAGACTTCGTAATACTTCTTTGCGGTGCTGTAGTCCCAACCGTATTTATTGCGCCAATAATTTATGGTCCGGTTCTTTTTGCCGGATCCCTTTGTGTAGTCGCTGTAGTCGCGGTACAGTTCCGTATATAGCTTGTAATTTCCGCCCAGTGTTTTGACTTCGTCTATGTTTTTATCCTGGGCATCGGAGGCGTACATCTTTGCCATTGTCACCTTTTGGCTTTCGCTCAGTCCTGCCCGCGCGATTGTTTCGAGCTTTTGTTTCTGGTTCGGTTCTTTGCTGCCGGCCTCCGGTTTGATGTCTTTGATTGCTTTAACGGTTTTTAGGAAATCTTTGTGACTGATTCCCTTTTCCCGTGCTTCGATATACTTAGCCGCAGAGCCGGTAGCAGTCTCTTTAACAGTCCGTTTGTCGGCTGCATCCATTTTGCTATAGCTTTCATAGGATTTTTCAAGCTCTCTGCTATAGTTTTCTGTGTTCGCCTGGCTGTAATTGTTGTCCCATGCTGTATTGAGCTTAGAAAATGCGTTGCTCATGGTATTGTCTGCTGTGCGCTGGAGGATCTGCGCCGCCTCTTTGCCGCTTTTAATGTCCATCATCCAGGATTCAGAAAAAGAGGTATCGAAGGTCTCCCCCATAGCCTTTTCCCGGGCATAGCTGTAGGCCATTTTCATAGCTTTTGCTTTCATCTCATCGTTCATGTTCTGATAGCTCTTGCTGTTTATCATGGATTCCAGGGTTGCCCGTGTTGTCTGTCCCTGGGTCTGCGCCAGCTTCTGGTATTCCTCCTCCGTCATGCGGTGGTCTTTGTGGAATGTGCCATCTTTGTCTGTGTAGCTAACCACTTTCGGGAATATAGAAGGCGATACGCTTTCCGGCTGTGCTTTATTAAGGCGGGAGATCTCCTGTTCCAGTGCACTATTATCAATCTTTTTCAGCGTGCCGGGATTGACAAAGGCATTTAATATACGCTCTCCGACTGTGCCGGTGCTTTCTGTTTCGCCCCATGCGTTTACTTTGGCTGATTTGAATTTCTCTCCATAGAAAGGAATACCGGACAAAGTACCTTCAATGTCTCTAATTGTGGGATCTGTGTTTTCAGAAAATGCGGAACGTTTTACATCCTGGCTTGCCTGCGCTGCCTGCCGCAGCAGTGTGGGGATACCCTGGGTAAAATAGCTGGTAGCAGCCTTGGACGCAACCGCGTAAAGGGACTCGCCTTCTTCAGCATATCGGGCACTTTCGAACAGATCATTGATACCAGACAGACAAGATAGCGCCAGCATAGGTTCGAACGCATTACCCAGGCCGCGCAGAAACGCGGTAAATTTGGAAACGTCGTCGTTTTCTCCGTTATTTACAATAGCGTCATAAATATTCGCGCCAATAAACAGAGGCAGGTTCGACGGTGCTGCCCAGTCGATTTTGTAGCTGTATTCATTGCCGTCCTTATCTGCAAATTCTATAGCGTATTCCTGGTGCCCCTGCCGCTCGTCATCCTCGCTGGGATTGCTGCCGGTTAGCTTAATTCCTGCCAGACCTTTTGCCAGAGCAAATCCAATGGCCACAGCGGCTGTTCCCGTCAGAGAAGAAGCCAAAGAGTCCACTACGTCGGCCGCTGTATATTTTCCTGTTTTCAGTGGGTCTACTGCTTTCCACATGGTATTTATAATACCAAGCGGGGAATACTCTTCAAATCGCACCGCGATGTTTGCCGGTGTTCTTCTGAAGGGCATAACGCCTTCCATGGCCATATTGTACAGCTTTCCGATGGGATTGTCCCCCTTGTACCGTATCCCGGTTGCGAAGAAGTCCGACACCGCATTAGCATCGTTAAAGGTCGCCTTCATAGCCTCCTGGACGGCGTAGGAACGTGCTTCGTTCAGGACTTCCGCAGATACATTGCCATTTTGAATGTCCGCCGCCTTGTAGCCTCTTGCCCGTATAAAGTCAGCAAGGGACCGGGCGTAATAGCCATTCTTAAACAGCATATCACCTGCTTTCGGCATTTTTTCGGTAAACTTTCGGAGGCTTTCAAGTGTTTTGTTATCAAACACCTTCATGTTTTCCCGAATATTCCCGTTGGTGACATCTTCACCAATTTTGCCGGAATACTTCAGAGCGTTTTTAACGTCGTCCGTGATTCTGTCCTGTCTTGCCCATTTTAGAAGCTCGGGATCTGTAAGCAGAGATTTTGTGCGCTTGTCTTTGGTTACAAACAGTTTTTCCGCTAGTGCCGCTGTTCTGTCTTTCACCTGCTTATAGGGAGCAAACAAAACGTTGCCAGCTACGTTGCGCACATTAGTTTTCACATTGCCAAGCATAGACATATACCGCCATGCGTCCCACTTTGCTTTCATGGTTGCGGGCATTTTAGAAGCTTCAATGGCATAAATAGTATCCATGATGGTCTGCATTTTTTCAGCAGATGCCTTTTTCTGGCTTTCGGATACTGCACGCATGTTTTCCTGTGCCGCTTTGCGGTATTCCTGCATCAGTTCCGGGTCTATTTCGGTGGTGTAGCCCTTTTTAACAGCACCGGACTGGATCATGCTGTCGATATTCTTCTGCACCTGCTTTTTGATGGTCATTACCTGACCTTCTGGTGTCAGCTGGCGCAGCATGCGGAACATCTGAAGATTGCGGCCGGTGATGTTTGCCATTGTTGCCAGATCAACGAGAATTTCGGAGGCGTTGTCCCTGGCTGCGTCAGTGTCCTTGCTGTTGTACATAGCATAAAGCAGAATAGCCTGCTCTACATCGCCGTCTCTGATTTTACCCTTAGAAACTGCGTTGGTGATCTGTTTTCTTGTGGCAGCAACGCCACGCTGTATAATATTTTCTGCGGCTTTATTTATGGAATCCTGGTTGTGGCGAACGTCAAAGCCCAGCGAGCCATCCTGCACCAGTTCTTCAATGGTGTTTGCCATCTTATCCGTGGTAACCTCTGCACCGTAGGCATTGCCGACCAGTTCGGAAACACGCTTGCCGAAGCTGTCAGTCTTAGGAACGTCCATGGGGCGAACGTCTCCGGGTCTGTCTCTCTGTACATTGTCATCAGACAGCAGGTTCTGGTACTCAGCTTTTCCGGTAAAGTTCTGAGCAGGAGTTCCGGCCCCTTCGGTAGGTTGTGCAGTCTGTGTGGGCTGTTCGCTTGTGGCGGACTGCTCTACTGTAGGCTGTGCCTGTGTCTGAGTGTCCGCTTGCTGTGTAGGCTGCTGTGTTTCCGTCTGTGTCCGCGGTGCAGTCTCAGTCTGTACAGGCTGCTGTGTTTCCGTCTGTGTCCGCGGTGCATCCTGCTGCTCCGGGGTAACTGCTTCCGTTTTGTCAGTAGTTGCATTTTCTGCAACAGTTGCCGCCGGTTCCGCAGGGGCTGTCTGCTGTTCCTGCTGCGTCTGGGCTGGTTCTGCTGCTGGGGTCTGGTTCTGCTCGTCAATGGCTCTCACCTTGTCCAGCGCCTGCTGCTTGAGTTCTTCCGCAGTTCTTGGCGTGGCGTCCAGCGTGGATGCTCTGTTAATTCTGCTGTAAGCTTCCGCAGCTGCAGCACTCATAACACCGGCCAAACCGGAAACCTGCACGGTGTTGATCGCCTCGTTCAGAATGTCCATGTCCGCCTGCTTTACTGCCTCTTCTGGTGTCATGCCGCCTTCCAGAATGTATTTGTTAACAGTCTGGTTGTAGTTGGACTTCTCTTGCAGAATGGCAGCTTCCAGGAACACATTGGCAAGCAGGGTGATTTCTTCTTCCGCAATTTCGATACCGGCCTGTGTCAGAATGTTTTTGATCACACTCTTGCCAGTTTCGCCGCCTGCAGTCCTAATCAGATTATCCAGAGGAATCTTTTCCGCAGCCAGTTCCACAAATGTGGACGTGGTAGCAAGCATAGCAGCCTCTGCCGGGGTTGCGCCATTTTGGGAAGCCTCGGACATAGTCTGGCTGAAAGTGCCTGTACCAGCCAGCGTAGCGCCTCCAATGGCACCGCCGCCCAGATAAGCACGGGCTACGGAGTCCGCAGCGGACATGGCAGACTGGTAGCCGATGTTGGCGGCCTGTCCCACAAATCCATCGCCCAGGTCCTCAATGATGTTTTCAGAGGTCTGACCACGGACAGCGTTCGTAAACGTGTTGCCAATCGTTCCGTAGGCGTTGGGATCTACCGTCTTGTAACCGCCGGTTCCGTTTATCATTTCAGCCAGCTGACCGCCTGCGGCAATCAAGCCGCTGTAGGCGTTAACAGGAATGGACGCTAAGTTTGCCAGCAATCCACGTCCGCCTCTTTCGTTGACGAATTCCCGTGTTTTGCCCTCTACCTCTTCTGCTCTTCTGGCGTTCTTATCCCTGGAGAAGGTTCTTTCCAGTTCATCCAGCCTTGGTCGGCCATACTCTTCCATCATTTCGTCGATGATTTCGTCACCTAAAATATCCCTGCCGCCGTACTTGCTTGCGGAATACCGTTCCAGAGCCAGACGCTGTTCTTCTGGCAGACCTGTAATAACCTCCATGTCTGTCTCGAAGCGCTTTCTGTCCTCTGCTTCGTTGTATTCCTTCTCCGCCTGTTCTGCCCGGGCACGCAAGACTCTCTCCTGCTGCTCCATCTGCTGAACTTCCTTTGCAAGGTCAGCATTGTAGCCGTAGGGGTTATTCTGAATCAGATTCTGACCGCCTTCGCCTGTCAGTTCCTTCCGCTTTGCCCCCAGAGCCTTGAAATAGTCTTCGTGCTGTTTCTTTGCCTTGTCCTTTTCCTGTTTGGCCCGGGTGGTCTCAGACATCTTTTCCGGCTCACTGCGCCGGTCCCACATTTTGTCAGCAGATGTCTTCTTTTCTTCTGATACTTCTACTTTTGGGGAATGGTGAGCAAGAGCGTTGTATTGCTGCTGCCCCCACGTTCCGTCAGCCTTTGACTCTTGCCTAATCTGTTCGGTTTTTGCTCTATCAGCAGCAAAGCCACCGCCGTACTTTTGGATTAACGCTTCGGCTTCTTTACTTGCCATGTTTTCCCTCCTTGTTAGGAATGTCTATCCCACATATTTTCTCCTGCAATATAGCTGGCAATTGTATTTTCAGATGCTCCAGCTTGTATCAACTTATCCACAGAATCTGCTAGAGTCATGCCCGTCTTTTTACCTCTACTGCTACTACCTCCACCGCCGCCGCTGCTCTTTTTCTTCTTTAACTTAGCCATCTGCGCATCTGTCAAACCGTACAGCTTGCCCAGCACGGAGTAGTCGCCCTTCTTCGCCAGTTCCTGGCCAATCTGAAGCTGAGTTTCGTACAGAGTGTCTTCTTCCTTTTCCGCAGCCTCAAACAGTTTTTCTGCACGCTCTTTGTTGATGGATGCAGTCTTGTCTGCCAGGGTCTGTCTGTAGGTCTTGCTCAGGTCAAAACCCTTCATGCCGATATCTGCATCAGCGCCCATCTGAACGCCTCTCAGGTCAGTCAGTGCCTTCTGGAGTTCTGTATCCTGCGCAATCTTTGCTTGCGCGGCTGTGCCGCTTCCCTGCCCGTAGGCCGTCTGGACTTCTGCGTAATTCTTTGCCTTCTTGAGTGCATCCACATAAGCCTGTGTCAGCTTCTCGTCGGTCTGTGCCTGTCCTTCTCTCTGCTTTGCGGCAAGGTCGGACATAGCTTCCTCGTTCTCCATCTGAAGGCCAAGCTGCTCAGCTTCCAGTTTCTTGTTGTAGATCTCATTCAACTGCGCTTCGTTTTTCAGCACCTGTTCCCATGTATCGCCAGTAAAGTCAGCCGTTGGCGTTTCACCAGCAAGCAGAGAATCACGGATAGATGTGTCATTTTTTGAAACCATCAGAGTGCTTGCGGACTGCTTCAGCGCCATCAGCTTTTCTTCCTCTGCCTTTGCGGCGTTGTAGAGCATCTGTGCCTTCTGCATATTGTTATCCGCCTGTGCCTGTTTGATAGCTGCGGAATACTGAGAAGCAAGCAGCTGACGCTGCCGCTCAATTTCCATATCTGCCTGGCTTTGCTTCTGTTGCAGATCTGTGGTGTTGGTCTGTTGTGCATTGCCTCTGGACAGTGCTTCCTGCTGGCTTGCACCTGCGCTCAGTTTTGAACCGTTGTACTGGTTCTGCGCAGCCTTCGCCTCCACCTGGGTGCGGTTCACGTTCTCCTGGGTCTGCTGCTGGACACGGTTCTGCTCGTTGTTCAGATAGCCTGTGTTGTCTGTGTAGTTCTGCTGTAGCAGCTGCTTTGTGGTGTCGTTGTTGCTGTCATATAGCTTGTTGACATAATCCTGCTCGTTCAGCGCTTTCAGCGCGGAAGTATCTTTCAGTGTTGCCATATGCACCTCCTGTTAAAATGCGCCGTAAGAAACGGTGATCCGCTCAAACTCTGCCGGGATTCTGTTTCGCAGATCGTTGAACGCTTCACGGTATCTGTTCATGAACCACGCTGCCAGAGTCTCGTTTTCCGCAGACAGCAGCTGTGCCGCCAGATAATAAGGCAGAACGGACAGGCCCAGTGTGTCATCCAGGGGAATTGTCTGCTCAAAGTCAGGGTCTTTGTAGTCATCTGCAAATAGCTGAGACGGAGAAGGTCTTCCGCTTGTGCCCGTCTTGTAGTTGCCAGAGAAAGGGTAAAGCGCAGGAATTACGGAGTTCAGAATGGAAATGGTTCTGTACTTATATTCCTGCGTATCCACAGTGCCGGTTGCGCCTGTGGTTTCATTCTGTTCATCCATCAGGTGGATGGCCATGTCAAATACCTGCTGTACGGTTACCATAGTTTCCTCCTTTACTTAGCCATCGAGGCAAACCGGATTTTCTGGTCCACGCTGAGGATGGTTCCCTGTGCGCCCGGCTTGTCGATTATGAAAATAAGTTTGTAGTAGACGAACTTCTTCACCTTCAGACGGACTCTGTTAATGGTAGGTCTGTCGTTTGTGTTAAAGTTCCATGTGGCGAAGTTCACGTTGCTCCACTGGAAAACGTCGTTTTCAATGGTCTTTTCCAGGTAGTCGCTGCGCTTATCTGTCTCTGCCGTAATCGTAATATTGGAGCCGGACTGAGGCTGTACAGAAACGTAAATCTCACTGGAATACTTTCGACGAAAGTCAGCACCGAAATGCATGAACCCGGACTCCCATCTTGCCTTAATTTGAGTCGCTTCCCCACCGGGTTCCACAGAAGCGTCTGTGGTCAGATCGTCGTAAAGCTGAAAGGCTTCCGTTTCGTTGCAGAACACCATTTCACCGCCGTGAACCATGGCAAACTTTACGTTCTTGAAAATTTCAGATTTGTAGATGCACCATGTATTGCCCTTGTTCAGTTCATACCGGTTAACCAGGACGGTGCCTTCGTAATCGTTCAGGAAGATGTAGTAGTTCTTCTTATAGTCATCATCGCAGGTGACGACGTTGCTGATGTTGGCACGGCTGAGGGAATTCTCCACCATGTCAGAAATGCGGTTCGCATAACGTTCATCCTTGTAGTAGGAAGAAGTGATGCGCCATTCGTAGATGCCGTCCTTTGTGATGGATCTGGGATAGTTGTTGACTGTCTGCAACTGGCCCATGATCTCATGACCGAATTCACGGTTCATGGGGCGCAGGTAGAATCCTGCCACTGTGTTACCGTCAGTCAGCGTAACTGGTTCGTAGCTGATGGAGAATGTACCGTCGTTCTTAAATACCAGTAGTTTGGAGTAGTGCCGTACCAGGCCAGTAATGGCAGAACCGGACATGTCCACAGCCACTTCGTTCATGGCAGGGAAATACAGTGCTGTTGCTTCTCCGGACTGTGTAACGCCTGTGTAGTAGCATCTGTTGCTACCGTCGCCTGCCACGAACAGTCTGGTATCTGTACTGCCGTTGTATTCTTCGTGCAGTGTGCAGTTGATGATCTGCATCCGGCTTGCCTCTGCAATATCCGGGTCTGTGGCGTAGGTAATCTCCACATTGCCTACGCCCTTCACAGGAGCAGCAGCAAAGGTGAATACACGGTTCCCGGCATCAAAACTGCCTGCGGCTTCTACGTCCTGTACTACATTATCAACGGTGATGCTGACAACGCCCACGGCCTCGTTTGGCAGGTAGTATGCAGTGGATGTGCCGTCAGCGCTGAAAGTCATTCTGCGCTTCCCCGACAGAAGGTTGATATTCTCAAGGGTTGTGCCGCCGCCTGCGGGATCTGCGCCAGCAATAACCAGTGGAATGTACGGATCCTTTCGCACAAATGTCTGCCCATCATAGATAACTGTGTGGCCGCTGGACATGATGTACAGGTCACCGTTAAATGTGAATATGTTGACCTTTGCGTTCTTTTCGGATGTAAGACCCAGGGCACCTTCCTGTCTGTGCACCATTCTGTGGCTTTCGTCTTCTGCTCTTTCGTAAACAAATAGACGGTCAGTTTTATTGGAAAAGTCGCAAAGAACAAGCAGGTCTCTCTGGCCTAGAAAACCAGCCCAGGCGGACAGAAGCGGCGCAGGGTTGCGTTCTGCCGCAAAGTCAATGCGCCGGACACCGGGACGCAGTGACAGGTTGTAAGCGTCCGTGACGGTGAAGTTCACCATCTTGGATGCTTCACCCATCTTCAGTTCTGTGTCTCCGTCTCCGGATTCGTTAATACCAAGGAATTTATCGACGGTGAACATTTTTGTTCCAGTTTGTGAAGCCATGTATCCTCCTCCTCTGCATAGCGGTAAATGTAGATTTCAGCCCGTGGGTATTCTTTGTCGTACAGGACGCGGCTTCCGTCCCGGTTTCTGATGTACTTGATGCTGTCATCCGTCAGTATCTTTTCGTGAACCAGTATGTCATCCAGAGAAGCGTACAGGTTCAGATCGTCCACACGCCGTTTTGTCTGCATGTACAGCACGTAGACAATGTGAATCTGCCCGTCAATAGGTACCTTCGGTCTGGGATTCAGATACTGTGCTGACTCAAATGCGTATTTGCTGTGGGCTGCGCCCTGCCGGACAAACTGCTTTTTTCGCTTTCCACACTTCGGGCACTTCGGTCCCGTACCGGCGATGGTCATGTGGTTCTTTTTCGTGCGTGGGTCAAGCGGAATCACATATTGTGCCAAAAGTTCCAGGGTCTTCACCCTCCTTTCGTAAAAAAAACAAAAAGAGCCAGGGCAAAACCGTTTCCGGTCTGCTCTGGCTCTTGTGGCTCTGGCATCTAATTATATTATTATCCAGAATTCCTAAATTGTACACCCTAAAATTCCCCTTGCCTTCCGCAGTTTAATGTCTTTCGGGGAATTTATTGGCCTTTTTACAGTGCACCCTTCCCCTGCCGGGCAAGGTCTGGGTTTGTCCATATCGAATATATAATTGCAGCACTTTGTAATTTCGTAGCACCCGTAGTAGTGAAGGCAGCCATCGCACGGATGCTCATGCCCAAGGCTGGAACCATCTTGCGGGTCTTGCGAACGGGTTGTATTTATGTTTGCGATAATTCCAGCCCCCTTTCCTAAAAAGGCCGTGTGTAATCATAATCAGAACGGAAGCTGCGAGTCGTCGCCCTCAATCAGCGCAAATTCCTTCTGCGGATAGGGATAATCAAAACCCGTCTGGCTCTGCTGTGCAGTGGGCGTGTATCCGCTGTCAGCAGTGGGCGTGTATCCGCTGTCAGCAGTGGGCGGGAAGCCGCCTGCGCTGACTCCTGTGCTTTCTGCATCCTTCTTGCTGTCTGCGAAGTAGGCGTTGTCTACGATAACCTCTGCCTTCTTGCGCTTGTTGCCTTCCTTGTCGGTGTAGCTGTCGATGGACAGCCGACCGCTGACCAGAATCAGTCTGCCCTTCGTAAAATACTTGCTGATGAACTCAGCTGTCTTTCTCCATGCGATGCAGTCGATAAAATCGGTCTTCTTCGTGCCGTCCTGCTCAGAACGGTCACGGTCACAGGCAACGGTAAACTTCACCATGGAAATACCACTGCCCACAATGGAAAGCTCCGGATCTCTCACAAGCCTTCCCGTAACTGTTATGCTGTTAAACAAATTACCACCACTCCTTTATGTCCTGGTCATCCTCCGGGAAGTAAATTCCCTTCGCCTCATTTTCCTGCCGGGCAAGCTGCATTTCGTCTTCGTGAATCAGCTGCAGATCCATTTTGGTGATCTGGCACACACGTTTCCGCAGATGTTCTGTTGCGACATACCGCCCGTCTTCTTCTGCCATGCCCTGTAACTCCTTGTGTACCTCGTCCAGCGTTTCCAGAAAATCCAACGCACGTTTTTCTGCGAATCCAAATCGCCGGTTCAGTGCCTCCGTAGCCTCCCACAGGAGCACCTGCCGTTTCTGGTCTGCGATAATCTCGACGCTCCTGTCATGTACCGACTTGTCAATTGCCTCCAGGATCTGCCGCTCACGCTTCAAAACGTCTGCGTAAGTCTCACCCTGCCGCTTGCCCTTATGTTTCGCCGCAGCCCTCCGCTGCGCCCGGTTTCCGCTCATAATTTCTCTACCTCACTGATGATATGCTCATATACAGGCCCAAAGGTGTTCCCGGAAGCTCTGGAATACCCCACCAGCAGTTTCAAAATTTTCTCCTTCATGTGCTGTTCCCCATTGTGGAAGCACAGTTCCATGATGTTAGAATCGGTATTGGTTATCATTTATCTTCCTCCTTCGGCGGTTCCGGTAATGGTATTCTGTATCCCCAAGTACCATACTGATTTTTTATGGCTTTTGGCTTTCTTCGATTGTTTGCTTGTATATACCAATTTGTCCATCTACAATTTTCTGGTTCATATCCTCTGTTGTTGTCAATTCTATCAATCGTTAACTCGTCAGAGTATCCATTTCTTATAGCCCATTGCAGAAAGACGGGAAAACCGGATATCTTATCTTTCCACTCTTCACAAACTGTAATCCCTCGCCCACCGTAATCTGGATATGATTTCGTTTTCGGGTTATAGCATCTAGCAATCATGCCTTTCCAGACAGTATAGACCCTGTAATATCCAGTTGTTAAGCCGTTATATTTTGCATTTTGCCTTTTTATTTCTATATTAAGACAACCACACGATTTACAATGGCCATTTACCAAATGTCTTCCAAGCGTTACAGTCTCTGCACCGCATTCGCAAATACAACGCCATAATATTTTTCCATACTTATCTTTTCCTGCTTGCTCTTGAACAACCAATTTCCCGAATCGCATTCCGGTTAAATCTTTGAATCTACCCATTGTCCTCCTTATTTCTGTTCTCCGTCACCGGAATCCATCGCTTGTTTTCGTCGCTTGTCGCTTGTTTTGATTCCAAGCGAACACCGTTGGCAAGAAGATGGTCTGCCATTCCTGGTACTGATGATGGGTATTCATATTCATCCATCAGTTCGATAAGCTTTTCTCTGTCAGTCATTTAATCACCGCCATTCCTCACTGGCAAAACTGTTGAAGAACACTGCCAGCAACCAAATGAATATAAATAATTTCGGATAATCCACATCGGTGGCACACAACAGCATTCCCAGCATTCCTAGAATTAACGCATTAGTCATTGTCTTTCCTTTCTCCGTAGGAACAGAAATCGTCTGGTTTGGTATAAGCCCAAGCTCGTGATGGGCAAACATTATTGTGGTAGTTTACGCAATCCTTGCACCGCACCACACGAACATAATCCTTACTCCTGTACTGTAGGCAAATCAGAGGACACCACCCAACATCGTTGAGATAACTACAATCAGGATAGTGGGCGCAATCTTTGTGCGCAGAATTTTCAGCCATTCCCATCACCATCCATCTTTGCACAGTGGTTGTGGAAATGCTTACCGCACGTTCTTTTGTAGCCGTCAGCTGTTGGTGTACCGCAGGTTGCGTGTTCGTGGCATCCTTCAATCTCGCACTCGCACTCAGGAACAGGGTGAGGGTTTTCCCATCCAAGAATGTCAAATGTGTGTTCCAATGTGGACAAACCGCCGTGGGTGATGTGAAGCCGTCCACCTTTCTGGCAGTAGTAGCCAAACTGATACGCAACATCTTCGGCAAACTCTCTCATGTCAGCCACTTCCACTGCATCCACGGTTTGTATTCTGTCAATTTGATCCACAATTTCGTCAGTTTCCCATTCTGTACTGTGTAACAATTCATCTGATCGACATATTGCGTCTACCAGTTCATTGGCATCAATCAGCCGTTTTTCAGTTGCCATCACGCAATGTCCTCCGTTTCTTTTCCACAGACCTTACACTTGTATCTGCGTACTGCATCTACATCAATTCCATTGTACAGAAACCTGGAGCCTACCCACTTATATTGGTGGCTGCTACAAGGGCAAAGTTTTTCTTCCAGTTCCTTGATCCGGTATTCCTGGCGAATGATCTGTTCCTTGAGATACCGTCTTGTCTTAAAAGCCATTCAGACAACCTCCCATGATCATGTGAACCATCACCATTTCACTGTCCGTGATTCCCGGAAAGACGTAAGAGTAGCAGGGTTTGCCTCTACCTCTCACTCTGGGATAGTACCGGCACGAAACAGCCCATCCCTTCACCATAGCCTTGCCGATCAGCTTCAGCTCCGGCCACTTATCGGGAGGCACTCTGTGTGGATAGTGCTTCTCCCTCTTCAGCATGTATGTGCGAAGTTCATCCCACATACCGAAATCAAAGCTGAAGTACTCGGTTGCATCAGCGTATGCGCTATCTATACTCATTACACAACCTCCCGCAAATACACCAGGCAGTTCAGCCAAACCTCCTGCCCTGGTACGATCTCAGCCCCACAGCAGGGGCAGTGCTTAACCATGAAACACAATCCCCTCCCTCACCAGATCTGGGTGTTCATACTGGAACGTCATCCGTGCAGAGTCAATTTCCTGTTGAAGCAGAATTGCTCTGATTTCCCGTTCGTACTTCTTGCGGATAGGCCCCACGAACCGTTCCCAGTTATCTGCCGCCTGACTCAGCTGTGCTTGCTTGCCTAACGTTTCCCGTTTCTCCGGTGCCACCCACACACTGTTTTTCGGTCCGTGTGGTTTACTCTCGTCGATCTTAACCAGGTTCATGCCGAACTTGTACCGGGGCGTAGACCATCGGACAAAATAATGCAGGGAACTCCACTGCATGTCCGGCTGTTCTTGCGACAGTGCATAGAAAATCTTCGTCAGTGCTACGTTCATCTGGTCAGTCATGAATCAAACCCCTGTACTGCCGAAACCGTTGTTGCCACGTTCTGTCTTCTCCAGAGTATCCACAACCTCAAAGGGAGTCAGAACCACGGGCTGTATAAGCAGCTGGGCAATTCTATCACCTGCTTTAACAGTGAACGGTTCGTCGCCCATGTTGATCAGCAACACCCGTATAGATCCGGTGTAGCCGTAGTCCACAGTTCCTTCGTGGCAGATTACACCGTGCTTGAATGCCAGCCCGGAGCGGCCTTTCACGATGCCTACGCAGCTTTCCGGGATCTGGACATGCACGCCTGTGTCGAACGACTTGTAGCCGCCAAAGGGAGGTACGACACCGTCCTCCAGGGTGCAAAGGTCTGCGCCACCATCGAAGGTGTGTGCGCGGTACGGCTCCTTTGCGTTAGGGTCTAAAGTAATTTTCATTTCCGTTACTCCTTCCGGTTAAAATCCATTCTACGTCAACTCCAAGCTCCAGCATCCTGGCAAGAAAGATGCCAGACGGGGTCTTTCCCTGGCCCCATTCCCACAGCGTCTGTGTGTTTGTGCCGATAACTTTTGCTATAAAAACGTTCGACTTGTCCGGGAATAAGGACAGCATAGCTTTGTGCGCCCTTTTACCAATTTCAACTTCCGACTTACGTTTCATATACGTCGTTCCTTTCTCCTGCTTCCAGGTATCCGAAGGTGTTTTCGGACAGTCTTGCGACGAACTGTTTCACCTCCGCAGGAATCTTTGCGTAGTTCTGATCGCTCTCCTGTCTGGCCTTGAAAGACCGCTGAAAATTCGATGCAATTACGGACTGAACGACCTCAGATTCCATCATTGCCCAGTCCCTAAGCTGTTCTGGCCGTCCCACGAACCGCTGAACGTCCTCTGGGAGCTTTTTGAACTCCTCCTCGGCCCAGTAGATGCTGTTTTTAATAGCCCGATATACGAGCGCCCACGCCTCGACGGGGGTAATGTCGTTTTTCACGTCCATGCGGCGGATTTGCTCCAGGATCTGACCCACGTTCGGCATGAAGCCTTTCGTGTCCGTTGCCATGAATGCGATGGCTGCGGCGTTGACCACTTCCTTGGGGTGGTGCTTGAACATGTCATGCCAAAGTTTGACCTTCGCTGCAACCACCACGTCTGCCTGCCCCCGAAACGAGTCCGGGTAGTTGGCCTGGAGCATGGTCATCAGTTCAGCCACTTCCAGCTTAGTCATCAAAATCGCCCCTTTCGATCATGGCAAGCAATCGGTCAGCGCCGTGGACATAGCCGTTATTCGCTGGCTGTGCCTGCCGTGCCGGTGTGTCCTGCTTCAGTGCGTACACGTCCTGCCAGCAGTGGAACGTGGACTGCTCCAGGATCTTGACCATGAGCATTTTGTCTTCTCCGGCAAGATTGGTTAGGTTCTTGCAGATCCTTTCTTTGGCCTTGTCCGTCATGGGCTTCTTGATCGTGGTTCGCATCTTGTCAAACTCAGCCAGAGCCTCAAAAAGCGCCATATCATCAGCGGCGAATGCCGCATATATATCTTTTTTGGCTTTGGTATTGGCTTTGGCTTTGGTTTTGGTATTGGTATAGGCATTTTTAGCATTGCTTAAAATGCTTGTGCATGCGTTAGCATCGTTAGCATTGCTTACGGATGCATTAGCATCGTTAGCATGATTCCATCTTGCTTTAGCAGCGTTTCTTGCCCGCTCGGTTTTGCCTTTTTCATTATCCGCAAAACTTTCCTGGTACCTATTTTCCCGATTTCGTACCCGTTTCCAGTGTGCTTTCTCACCTCCGCTGAGTTCCCTCTCCTCGCCCGTCATGCTGTATGCCAGCAGTGCCCGTATAAGTCGCCCAAACTCAGCGTCTGAAAGAATATCCATTTCCTCCAGGTACTCATGGGGAACGGCGGTATAATCTCTGCTCATGTTCCCTCCAGTTTTTCTCTAATTTTTCTTTAATCGCCAGTGTAGCAGCCGTCAGTCTCCATCAGTTCCTCATAAGGGAGACCACTTGCTGCCATGTACAAGCTGATTTCGTATGTGGATGGGTAAACCCTTCCATACATGAAATTTTTAACTTTGTTTCTGGTGGACTCGTTAACTTCGAGTCCCATGCGCCGGATCAGTTCGTCACGGCTGACCCGGTTTTTGTTCATCCAATTTCGCAGGTTGACGTAGATACAGCGTCCGGGCATGACCGGTCGAAAATGCTTCTGCCCGGTTTCCGCGATTATGTCATAGACCTTTGTTCTTGTAATCCCATACTCTCTGGCTATATGTGCAATCGGTATGCCCTCTTTGGCAAGCTGCCGGATTCGCTCCTTGTCAAGTTCCATGAGAGCCTCCCTGCTGATCGAGAGTCACGACAGTCTGCTTTCCTTCTTCCTCATAGCCCTTGGTGTCCTGGATCTCCTCCACGGTGTAGTAGCCCAGCAGGATGTCGGAGCAGTGCGCTCTGGCAAAGAAGGCAGCTGCGCGGTACATCATCATCTGACGGGGCATGGTCTTCCACTTGGAACCGGGCTTGCCGACCCATCCTTCTGCAATCGCCATCTGCATGGTAACGGTGTCGGAATAGCATCTTTTACCATTTCCAACTCTAATAGCGGTAGCATAACAGCCCCAGGAAGGGGTTCCTTCCTCTCCTACAAACTCAAATTCCAGAGGGGTAAATCTGCCGCTGCCATTGATCGCCGCAGCGCAGAAGGAGCCGGACCAGCTGGGCTTACCCTTTACGACATACAGACTCTGCATAACCATCAACGGAGAGATGCCCATACGGTTTGCAATGTCGATGGCTACCACACAGTTCTCAGGACTGTTCCGGTAAGAGTCGGGAACCAGTGCGGAAGAGGAAAGCATCCGTGCCATTCGGAACGACTGGTTCATCAGCTTCGTATCGTTCCACATCGAAACGGCTGTAGGGACAGCAACCTGCAACGCCAACGCTTCCTGTGCCGGAGGCAGTTCCGTTTCCTCTGATGCGGGGTTTTCAACAGCAACCTGTTGCTGCTTCAGTTCTTCATCCATTCTTTTTCCTCCTTTTAGATTTCAGTGCATTATGCAATGTGATCAGTGCCATCGGCACAGAGTCGTCAATATCAATCCAGACGGTGCGGTAGGTTCCGTCTTTCTTCAGATGCAGGATCATCAGCCGTTCCACCTGCTTCTCTCTTGCTTCCAGTATCAGCCGGTACAGGTTGAGGCTGGCACCACATAGAGGCTTGTAGACCGTGTATGTGGTTTTCAGATCCATAAGGGTTCGGATGCCATCCACAAGACCGTAGCGGTCAATGGTTCCGGCGTACATCAGTTCCGGGTGGTAATCGGAATGCTCTATCAGTTCCCACTGCACGTCATGCTCCTGTCGGAACTGGACGTAGGCTTGAAGGTAGAGTAAATACTCATCTTCGATTTCAACCCGCCCTGTCTTGTCCAGAGCCTCTGTGGCAGCATGTACTTTCGTACCTCTATCAGCTGCGGCTTCCAGTTGCCATAGTGGCGCATCTTTATAAATCTCCCGGTGAAGGAACCGACACAGGTCTGATACGCAGGGTATCCGTTCACCTTCCAGCATGTAGATGTGGCCCCTATCAAAGTATTGCAGGATGCTCATTCCGCCCTCCGATTCCATTCTTCCACGGCATCTTCTTTGTCCGGCTCATGGAATGTTCTAGCAAAGCAGTATTCGCATGTAACACGCCAGAATTCTCTACCCAGTAACATGCGTGGTTCCAGAACTGCTTTTCTTCCGCAGAACGGGCAAGGTAGCAATTCGTTTTCCATCAGTCGTCTTCCTCCACTTCTACGTCCATCAGACAGATGTCGCAAGTCTCCTGGAATGGTCTGTATATCTCTCTTCCACACATACAGCACATGAAGAACGGTTTATGCTGCTGCGGGTCATGCCAGCTGTCATAATCAAACCAGTCCATAGATTTTGCAGATTCGGATCGCCGGGAACACAGCCGCTCCCAGGATAGTAGCCATCAGGACAAAAACGTTCAGCTTGGAAATAGCCGCAAGCATAATCATGAACATGCAGAAGCCAAGGTATTTGTTAACGGTGTCCTCAGCCTTCATGTCGTTGGCAACCATGTCAGCTTTCCGCTTTGCGATTTCAGCCCGGCGCATCCGTTCTTCTTCCATCTGCCGTTCAAGACGCTGTGTTTCCGTCAGAGTCTTAACGGTGTGGTTCTCGTTGATGATCACCCGGAGGCTGCGCTCCTGGGCATCCATAGCGGCTTCCCGCTGTGTCTGTTCGGCTCTCAGCCGATCCAGACCGTCTTTAACGATCTGACGTGCTTCATCACTGCTCATGTGTTTACCTCCAAAACAGATTTCAGCCAGTTCTGATATTCCTGGCGCATGATTAACTGTGTTCTGCGGCCTGTTGTGTTGACTCGCACAATCTTAACGAACGGGAACATGCCGGAATCTACCATGAAATTAAACTTCTTAGGAGACATGCGGATTCCGTTTCTTCGCATATCGTCCATGGTTTCGTTAACCGTCATTGTTAATTTATCCATATCTTCACCTTTTCTATTTGTTGGGCGCTCCATCCAGCGCCCTGGCTGACAAAAACTATAAGAAGGTAATTAGAGGATTTTAGAAGGAGTTACGCATGACTTTGTGGGATGGCACGCAGTCACGGTATCATGGTAGCCCTGTTCAGATTCGAACTGAAGTACACCCGGTTATGAGCCGGGTTCTCTGACCAGCTGAGATACAGGGCCGTGTTATGTGCGTCTATCGATGATCTTGATGGTTCTGTCCCGGATATCGACCAGGAACAGAGCGAAGTTCAGTTCCTTAAGTACCCGGAAGTGTTTGTAATCTATGCCCCGTCTGCGGAGCACCGCTTTCTGATTTTCGGTAAGGGGTTTCAAATTGCGATCCATATTTATCTCCCTTCTAATTTATATTGGAGGAGCATACCGGACTCGAACCGGCACGATCAGATTGGAAGTCTGAGATGCTGCCATTACATCAATGCTCCATGTGCCAGGCAAACCAAGTTAGGGCCGTGTTCGCCTGGCGGTGCCGTCTTTCCGGCTGTCGCCACCTATGACAAAAGGATCATGGGTGAGACCGATTTGAACGGCCTTCTGATGGGAAAGAAATAAAGCCATCTCGTTACCTACCACCCCGTATGCGTCCGGCGAACCAGACGCGTTGAGTCACTTCTTGTTGTATCGAATGCGAAGCGCAGTGCCCAGTGCAGAAATGAACTGACCGTTCGTTGCCTTGCCTTTATCGGCATCGATTGTATTGCCAAAATAATTGTTCAGTCGATCGTATGCGCCTCTTGCAAAGCAAACTTCGATGCAGTGCCGGATTGCACGTTCCACTCTAGTAGGTGTTGTTTGATGAATCATCGCCAAATAAGGATAGACGCTGCCGCACATGTCATCTGTAAATCCGACGTTCTGTGCTGAGGCGGTGATCGCATCGACAACCATCTTGTAACCAACCAGATGTGTGGGGATGCCGATCTCCATCAGAAGTTCGTGTGCCATGACTTCCAGGTTGGTCAGATTGATACTGTCATCTGGAGCAGGAGCCGTAGAAATGCCACGAAGCACGTTCTGTGCTGCAATCTTCTCCTCTTCAGAAGATGCCAGGACGAAGGCCGTCAGTGCATCCAGTCTCTGTTGTGTAACTGTCATTTGTTATTTCTCCTTTTGTACTCTTCTTCAAGATTTTTGATAACGCTGCCGTTGTAGGCATTTTTAGTTGCTTCAATGAAGGTCTTGATGGTAGACGCACCATCCATTTCAAATCCGTTGTCACGCATAAACGCCTTTCTTCCCATCTCGCAAGATCCTGTCAGTCGATGATGCCAGTCAAATAGATCCTTATGAGAATAAATCGCATCAATGTCCGGATGTTCGTTGATAAATGCAGTGATTCGTTCTTCTTCCGGCATATCATCAAACATCTTATCTGTCAGTGCAGCCATCGCCTCGTGAAGCGTTTCACCGTGAGCAAAGAGCCGGCCATCCTTTACCACATAACAGGGACTTAACGTAAAGTCTTGGTTAAGGACAAAACCTTTCGCAACTGATTTATGAACTGATATGATAATGGTCTGTAAATCATCTACAGAATGAACATCCATATTATGGAACATACAAATGCCGGAGCCGTCGCCGTAGCCGTAGCCGGATCCGTAGCCGGAGCCGTCGCCGGAGCCGTAGCCGTCGCCGAAGCCGGAGCCGTAGCAGGAGCCGTAGCCGGAGCCGTAGCCGGAGCCGTAGCCGGAGCCGTCGCCGGAGCCGTCGCCGTAGCCGTAGCCGGAGCCGGAGCCGTCGCCGGAGCCGGGATCAATAGATAGGAACGTATTGACCTTCTCTTGCAGGCTTACAGTTTCCATTCCTTCACCGCCTTAATGTTTGCCTCTGCGGCAGCAGTGGTGGGAATGATTTCAATTGCATCCAGGATAGCAATCGAATCGACAGTCACAGTGAATTTACATTCTCTGGGATTCTTAACGCCTTCCATAGCAATCTGGGACAGCGATGCGGCACCGGACCAGTACCACAGTCTACGGCAGTTAGAAAGCACGACTTTCCGACCTTCCTGAGATTCCAGGGTTCCGGCGAACACGCCGCTGCGGTCGCCTCTTACGATTACATATTTACCGTTCATATCTGTTCTCCTTTTAATCTAATTCGATGGTGCTGATAGCGTGCTTGTAGATCAGTTTCTTGTGTCCGTTAGGGTCTTCTGCGAAGAACTTCTCCTCATCGCAATCCAGAATGCGAAGGTTCAGCTGGAATCCGTTCTGGATGATGACCTTGTAGAACTTCCGGGTTGCGATCAGTTCGCGGATGATGTCGTGCATTGTTTCACTCCTTTGTATTGAAAAATGTAATTTATTGCGGTATGATAGAGTTGACTAAATAGAAAGAAGGGGTTGCTATGGGTAAAATCATTAAAATCTTCGTTGGTATTGTTCTGGCGTCACTGTTCTTATGCGGATGCGGTGATATTTACAGCGCAGAAAAAATTGAAAGCATAAAGGAACAGGCGTACCGAGAAGGTTACGAAGATGGTTATGATCGAGGAGCCGAAAATCAACGTGAGTTAGATTGTGAAGAATTTCTCATTGACGGTAGATCAATCCGAGATATTGTCGATGAAGTATACAACGAGTTCGGCATGACTCCGTCTGAGGCGTTCTTTGTGTACGACGAGTACACATACGACTGGACTCACGGAGGATATACATGGAAAGAGTACCAGCAAGCAATGGAGATCATGTACTACACAGCATGTATTTTCCCTTATGATTATTAACCTCTAAGCCCGGCTGAGCCGGGCTTTTTTCTTGCTAGCGGTATCCTATTAAGATACCGTTAGCTAAAAAAAATTTGGTCTACTTGTTCCGGAGTAAGATCCAGCAACACTCTCATGTCCTTTACTTCACGCAAAGTAAACTGCGCTCCGTCGGTATTATTCAGTTTTGCGTTGAATCTTGACAGACTTACACCGATTTTTGACGCTACATCCTGCTGGGACATACCTTTCTCTCGGATCTTGCCCTTGAGCAGTGCGTTGACCATACTATCCCTCCAGTCATCTTTTGAAGATACTTCGATTATACCACGGTTTGTCATTTTGTCAAGATACTTTTTATTGACTTTACAAAAAAATGTGTTACTATTAAGATACAACACAAAAAGGAGGTCTGCCCCATGACTGTTGGCGAAAAGATTAAATATTTAAGAGAATCCATGAATCTTACCCAAACAGAGCTTGGAGATAAGCTTGGTGTTAAAAAGAACGCTGTCAGCAAGTGGGAATGTGGAAGAGTTGAGGATATTCCTACCTCTAAAATTAAAGCAATGGCAGCTTTATTTGGTGTCCAAGCGTCTTATCTTATAGAAGATGACGCTCCAGAGAAAGTCATAACAGATGAAGACATCCAGTTCGCCCTCTTTGGAGGTAACGACGAAATTACTGTTAAGATGTATGAGGAAGTAAAGAACTTTGCGGCCTATGTGAAGCAGCGGGAGAACTATGGAAAGTGACCCGCCCATTAGAGGGCGGTGTCACCCGGAGACCGTTTACGTCTGGTCCACACCCCTTTCCTATGGATTAGATACATAGGATCACCTCCTTTCAGATGAGACCTTCCATAGTCATGTACCAGAAGACGTTTTCAATCTCTTCTGCGCTCATTCGGTTCAGTGCTTTGCGGATGAGCTTTTTCTTTTCTTCAGCCATTTATTTCCCTCCAGTCTGAAGTCTGTACAGTTCCTCTATCACCATGTAAGCCGCCCGGAACGGTCCCTCCGACAGTTCCCGGAGCATCTGGTTGATGTGGTAGATCGTCGGTTCTGTTTCCATATAGATGTCCCCTTTCCTATCTGGGATGACTAAAGCGTACCACTGTTTTGCATAAAAATACAGCCCAACGTAGTACGATTCCACCCTATCATAAAAGGAATCCAAACCCCAACAAAGGAGTGAATCAACGTGAAAAAGACCGTAGTCTTTACGGACGAACCTTACAAAGCGTGTCTGGACTGTTCCCACAGAGCGGCAACAAGATGCAAAGGCCCCAGAACGTCAAATATGACCCTACTGGAATGGTGTAAGTTTATACGGGCCATCAAAGAAAAGGCGGGTTACACCAATGCAGAAGTGGCAGAGGGTGCGGATGTTTCCTTAAGCACAGTGGAAAGCATCATGAGCCTGAGCAGAGATAAGGATATTATGCGTGACACTGCAAGGCGCATTGAAAACTTTGTTCTTGGTGTCGGCACCGGCTACCCTTGCTATCTGGCCTTTGAGGAAAATATCCCCGACACGAGTCAGAGAATGAACAATGCCATGATGGATCTGGAGCGCCAGCTGGACGAAAAGCATCTGGCTGCCCTGGACAACCTCCGCAACTCCCACGCTGCAGAAATCCTTGCCATCAAAACCGCCCATGAAGCAGAGCTTGCCGCTGTCAAAGCGGAAGCAGCCACAAAGGTGCAGTACCTTCTGAATCACCTTGAGAGAATCGAACAGGAACACGACAACCTCTGGAACGAGATTAACAGAAAGAACAGAATCATAGACCAGTTGCTGGAAAAGAAAGATTAAAGACAGGAGGGCAATATGGAGTGCATCAAATGCAGGAAGCCACTACAGGACGATTTCACATACTGCCCTTACTGCGGCAAAAAGCAGGTGGCAGAGCGAAAACACAAAAAGAGAGCCAACGGAACGGGGTGCATCAATAAGCTGTCCGGAAACCGGGCAAAGCCCTGGATGGCTAGAAAGAACGATATCTGCATTGGAACATTCGCCACAAGAGCAGAGGCACAGAAGGCTCTGGAACGCCTCACAGACACAGATATTAACGAGAAGTATAACATGACCTTTAAGCAGGTTTATGAGCGTTGGCACGCTGAGCACAGCCGCAACATCAGTGAAAAGACGCTGCGGGACTATGAGTGGGCATTTAAACTCTGCGAACCTATCCACGATAAGAAGATCCGCAACATTCTCCGCAGCGATTACCAGGCATTGATCATCGCCCAGGAACAGCAGGGAAAGAGCAAGGGTACCTGCAACAAACTAAGGGTAGTGCTGAATATGTTGGGGCGTTGGGCATACGAGGAAGGAATTACACCTGCAAACAATGCGGAAAACCTTACCACTTCCGCAAAACAGCTGAGTGAACGGGAAATCTTCCTGGAGGCTGATATCGAAGCCATCAAGAAGTCGAAGGTCAATGCCGCAGACGTTGCGCTGATTCTGATTGCCAGCGGATGCCGCCCCGGTGAACTGTTTAAAGTTCCCCTTGTGGATTGCTACGACGATTACTTCATCGGCGGATCTAAGACGGAAGCAGGAAAGAACCGTGTTATCCCTGTTGGCATCGAAGGTCTGGAAGCCTATCAGAAAATAAAAAAAGAAGCACAGGCCAAAAGCTCTGCGCTTCTGATCGGCGGCTATACCGGAAGCCACGTCTACAACAACTATGCGAAACGGGAATGGAAAGAACTGATGGAGGAAATCGGAAGACCCGGCTACACACCATACTCCTGCCGTCACACCTTCATCACCAACGCAATAAAGGGAGGAATGGATCTGCCCGTCCTGGAAGCCATCGTCGGTCATCTGGACAGAGAGACCACAAAGATCTACACACACCTTCGTGCAGACGATCTGGTTGAGGCGGTCAATAAAGTTGAGAAGAAAAAATCTCCCTTGTTACAGATTTGTTGACATCGTGTTACGGATTTGTCGACAACTGAATTTATACTGTTTTAAATAAAACACAAATTACGATAAATGATTCTATATTTATATAGAAATGATGGAAAAAGTTAAATAAAAGCATACAAAAAGTTCAAGAAAACTGACTCGTAATGAGAAGGTCGCGTGTTCGAGCCACGTCACTAGCTCCATATTTAATCCCTCAAACCTAAGTGTTTGAGGGATTTTTATTTGTTTTCTGAACTTTTTGTATTATTTTGAAAACGGGATTTTGCGTCGTGTTACGGATTTGTTACTAACCGCAAGAGCTTTTTATCCTTAAGTGTTCTTATAAATCTCTTGATAATGCCGTGCTTCAGCGGCTTTTTCCATGTGTTTTTCGTGCAGATAGTCGTAAACAGCCTGCATTGCGGGTGGCGGCGCACCATGTTCTTTGCGGTACTGCTCAATAAGTTTTACGGTTTCATTGTGCAGCGCAGCTGCGTGGCCTTCCTCCTGGGTGGAGATATTGTACAGCACCTGTGCCAGCATGGGATGTTCCTGTTTGACTTTACTGGCAAGTTTGGCGTAATGCTTCTGGTCGTGGATTTCATCCTCGATCAGTTCTTCAATGGTTTTGATAATCTGCATATCATGCCTCCTTAATATAACGGACAAGAACGTCTATGTCTTCCCTGCCCAGTTTGATGGTTCCGATTCTCGGAATTGTAACAGGAAACTTGTCGGTTCCCATGTTAGGAACGAATGCGTTGTAGAGTGCGTCTATATCAACAGTGCCAGCTTCTGGGTTGTACACGCCCAGTGCTGCTACGAATGGGCTATTTCCGTATGTTCGTACCAGGTTCGGTACGTTTGCCGCCAGCAGCGTTGCGCCGCCTATAACGACAGCCTTTTGCCAGCCTTCAAATGCGCCGGCAAGGTGGTTATCCAAAAATCTGGTAAATCCTCTCTGGATCTGAGTTACAGTCGCCATACTTACCTCCCATCGGTTAAAGGTTGGGGGCGGTAATCCGCCCCCAAGTTTTCGTGCGTTAAGTGGTTGCGGTGGGAGCGGTCCAGCTGTTGTACTGAGGCATAGGCTCAGGACAGACACTGGTGATGGGAATGACGGTCTTAGTCAGACCAGACAGGGTATTGATGGTGTTCTGCATGCAGCTGATGTTTGCCACAGTCTGTGCGTTGATGACAGCCTGCTGGCACAGCTGAGCGTTGACACCCTCAAACCGACGGTCAACGTAGTCACGCAGTTTGCCCATTTCAGACATGGTAAATGCGTTTGCATCTCTGAGCTTGACTTCGGTCTCCAGTTCCGCAATACGTGCAGACTGGCTGGCCTCATAGCGGTTTACGAGCATGTTCTCGTTGCAGCCACAGTTGCCGTTGTTCCATCCACCCAGGATGCCGCCCAAATTGCCTCCCAGCAGACCCAGTGCGGTACCTGCGATGCCAAGACCCAGACCGGCTCCGGCTACACCCTTAGAGGCAAAATCCTTTTCGACTTCAATCATATGTGTTCCCCCTTTTTGAGGTAAAAGTATCAAGGTTGCCCTTGACCTACCTTTATTTTTGTCAATTAAAAAGGAGGCAAAGTCCGCACTTAAAAGGTAAAAAGGGTGCAAAAAAGCCACCCTCCCATTTTGGGAAGGTGGCTTATATTATTTCACTCTTTTTGGTAGGAGCGGTGTGTATATCTCCACTGCATCGTATTTTTCACGAAGCGTTTTTCGGATATCCTTCACTTTCGTATCGCATATATTTAAGCGCATTGCGGTTTCCGTAATGCTTTTCCCGTGCGCCCAGTCATACAGTACAGCGGATTCATCATCAGACAGGCAAGCTAGGTATTCAAACTCCCTGCGCATGATGTTATTCCACTGGATATCCTTCATAGGCAGCTTACTCCTTAACTTCGGGCAGACCGGCCACGCTGGTCAGCATGGACAGGACGCCTGCCAGGGCGGCGGTGCTGGCTACCAGAGTCCAGTTTACATCGCCTAGGGCGGCAGAACTTCCGATTGCAGCAATAGCGGCCTGGGCCACGGTCTTGATAGCACGGACGGCAGCAGCCTTTGCCCATTTCCTCATGTATTCAGTCATA
>JAEIGA010002616.1_pt1 | contig 28655 bp, 33 predicted proteins | sample 9270691 | NCBI WGS metagenome assembly JAEIGA01 (sample SAMN17057246, study PRJNA624740) | gut metagenome | biome: biome; isolation source: fecal sample | host: Bos grunniens | place: China: Xizang | collected 2019
CTGCCTTGAAACCTCTTGCACAATCTTGCCACAACCAATACCGCTTTGGTATGACTTGCAGGATTTATGTACAAACTCTGGAAACAACTCAAAGAATAAGTTGTTTACGATTGACAAGAATATTCTGTCAACATTCTCGTTTACATACACAATTCTCATATCTCCGTTGTCTTTTGGGATTTGTGCTTGATGTGGCGGAGCAATTTCATAGTTATCACTTACAATGCAGTTATACATCGCAAGCCTAACTTGTGGTGATGTTAATTTCTTTAGCTCACCCTTATCAATTCCCTTGCCAACACCGACCTCAAGTGCTTTTTCCCATCGTTCTTTCTCAAAGAACTTTTGCAATAAGATGTCCATTTTTACCTCCCTTATAATTCTGAGTAAAATGCGTGTCCGAAAGTCATTCTGCAATCTTCACACAACACATTTTCATCAGCTCCCTTTGTAGCCGTGCCACAGTATTTGCATTCGTGAATTGGCGTGTAATATTCATCCCAACCAACAGGATTTGTATCATCGCCACCGTCATAAAGCTCTCCCTACTCTTTAAGCATTTCTTTGTAGGTCAATACATTTCCGATTTGCTTGTTCCTTCTACCTCTACACTTAAGTTGCCTTTGGGTGTTATTGCCGTTACTTTATAAATCATAATCAAGCCCCTTTCTTGCATCCCCATATTTTATGTGCATAGTGAGGAAGCCTTGTATAGAAATTGCTACTCATAAGTGTTTTATGGACTTCTCTATCACTATCCCAATAGTGATTGTCTGCATAAGTATTTCCCTTGCAGGTGAGTTCTTTTAATTCTGCATAATTTGAACCGTCGTGATGACTTGCTTTGAGATATAGATGACCACCCTCGTCATATATCTTGATGTAATCACAATGCTCCCAGAACTTATATAAGTCATCAAATTCATTTACATAACAGCCGCCGTCGTAAGTTCCGTTCCACAATCCACAAGTGCCAACAAGTAAAAATCCGTTGTACGAATCTTTTAGGAATTTCCCAAACTCTACCTTAAATTTATCCCAATCCCGTTCTGACTGGAGATATACCTCGTCTACCACTCTGTTTTCCGGAACATCATCTTCCGTTCCCCACTCTTCTTCCTCACCGTATTTCTCAAACAGATATTCACGAGCATAATCGTAACTATCTTTTCCGTTCTTGTCATTCTCACAAAAGTAGTTGCTGAATAAGATGTGTTCCTTTGTTCGTGCTTTAGTTTTTGCCATTTCGTTTACCTCCATAAAATATTGTTTTCATTTACATTTTTAAAATTCGCATTCCCTTAAATACTGTTTTCTTGCGTCGAGATATGCTTGTTTCTGCAAGTCAGTAAACTTTAACTCCTCGAAATATGCGTTTAAGTTATCGCCGTGATAACTAATGTTTCCAAAGGCTGACAGTGTATCATAGTCTGCTTGCCAATTTATGCCGTATTCGTGGTTATACATCTCGTGCAGATATGCTTTCTTTAGGTATTCATAGTCGTTTGCCTTATCGTCTTTTGTCTTGTTCAATATGTTCAACAATTCAATGTGATGTCTTACAAACTCTGCATCCTCCATATATGCAAACGCAACGGGATTGTATGTCATATTTTTAGTCTTTAGTTTAAATTCCTTTTTCTGTTGCTCCGTAGGATTGCAACAAAAGATAGAAACAGAGTCAACTTGCATTCCGTAGTAGTTATGCAGAAAATGTTTTTTATTGTCGTAGTCGTTGTAGTCTTTTATAGGCTCCGCAATCTCTTCTTCGGTGTAAAGAATTCTGTTGATTTTATCAATATAGAACAGCTTTAATTCCATTCTTGATTTGCCTTTATGGTGCAACTCATAGTCATTAGCATAATGGATGTGATGTTCGTTCTTGAATACCACATAGCTAAATCCGAAATAACCACCGAAGTCGATAAAATAAATATTGTGACCTTTAATTTCCTTTATGTCGTTCGCCATTCTCCGTGCCTGTTCTTCTGTAATACTCTCAATATCTCTTATGAGCCATTCTTTTGTCATAATTATTCCTCCTTGAATTTCTTCGTTTTATTATCTTGACTTTTTACTCGTTTTGCCTTATAATACAAGGCGAAAGGACTTACAAAGGGAAACTCTCCGACCGTTTCCCTTATGCCTTTGGAATTATCTTACTCTAACTCGTACAACTCGCTATCAGAGCAGACTTCAATTCCACGATTGTCTATGAAACCATAGCCGTTATCTATGATTTCACCGTTATCGAGAATAGAGTAATCCATAAGTCAAACCTCCTTTCCGTACCAATACTCTCGCTTTTGCGAGGGTATTTTTTTATTTATAGTCATCGAGCAGCTCGGTATTAAGACCGAAATATTCTGCCTCGTGGCTATCAATTTCGATTTCGTTTGCGAAGTATTCGTAAGCCGTTTCTTCGTCGTCCTCAACAAGACCGTCGATTGCCTTGCTTGCAATTTCTTCAAGTCTTGGATACTGCATATATCCTGTACCTCTTGACCTTGCAAAATCCGTTGCGTTGAATAGGTCGCCAAAGTAATATCCGAACTCCCAATCTATAACCTCGCCGTCTTTATCCTTGTTGACTCCACAAGCCACCACAAAAGGCTCAATCACACACGGATTTCCATTGTCATCTTGCCTCATCACCACGGAATAACTTCCGTACTTTTGTAACTCTATCATTTTCACTTTTATACACCTCCAAAAATTTATTTTTAATCCTTCCATAAGAAGAAACGACATTCTTCCCTTTTGTCAAGAATTATAGCGACCGCAAAACAAAGAACCCCTGCAAGACCAAAGCCGATGATACGACCAAAAGACGCACCATATGTATCCTGTGGACACGCAAGAAATAAAAATATAAATCCGCATGTCGTCAACATTGCAATTAGTTTTTTCATTTCGCTTCCTCCTCTTTGACGTAGAATTTAATTCTTTTCCCGGTTTCCCTTGTGCAGTTGTAGTATGAAAACTCGTTGCACAACTGCTCGAATGGTTTTCCACATTCGTTGCAGACAGGCAAAGGCTTACTCCAGTAGCTATGTGGATTAAGATTGCTCGCCATGAGGCGAACCACTTTGCCTTCGTTATACATTTCCCTTGCTTTCCGTTTGGTGATTTCTGTGTACATTTCGCTTACCTCCTGTAATATTATTCTCCTCTTTTGTAAAGCAATTTGCCTTATCAAGTTTCTGATTTCCCTTTTTGCATTAAGCATATACTCTACTCATAATTTCCCTTTGGGCTTTATCGTACAAAAACTCGTTACGATTTCCCTTATAGAACGAGGGCGTTTCCCTTTGTGAATAGAGTTCTTCGACTTTTCTAAAGAGATTAAGTACCTCTACCCTTGTGAATCCGTAATCCATAGCTAATCTTGCTATTTCTTTTTTCCATTCAGCCATAATAATTAATCCTCCTTAGTTTCAAAGCTTGCTACTACTAACTGATGTACCGTTGCTATCGCACATCTGTCACAATCAATACGCATACCTCTGTTGCAACAGCACTCACAAGACCGTGAGAATTTCTGTTGTGCAATTTCTTTTGTTGCAGATTCATACTGCATATTAACGCCTACTTGTTCAAATTTAGTCATATTATTTATCCTCCTAAACTTTACTGTTGATATAATTTTAGCGGTTGACAGATAATCTCACGGAATACATCCGAACCTGTTGACCTATCTGTCAACCGCCCTAACATTTACGAACATACTGTACTGTCATACTTGAGCGACCTTTATCGCCGTACTCTCAAGTTGTCCTTGCCGTCGGTGACTAACCCTTATTCAGTCAAGAGTGTATTATTTATACTCGCTCCAACTCTTACGAGTACCTTTGGGAGTTTCACCCCTGCTTAGTGCTAAACCGATTGCAAGACATACGGTTATACGGTCTGTATGTTGTCACGAGATACTGTCACTATCTACACACTCGCCGTTGCAGAACACTATACACACTTACACTGTGTATTGTGCCGAACTTAACAGGACTTATAGGCAGGTATCGTTCCACCAAGCCTCACACACAGATGTTGTTCGACCACATCTTAACTCTATGTCGCCATAGTATTTGTGTGCTACCGCCCACTCAGTAAGTGGGGTTTATGACTCCTCGTTGTGTCAATCACTTAGAGTATTTTGTTAGGATTGCAACCCTTAAAAGGGATATGCCTACTTTCGGACAGCCACTTTGCTTCTTCCTATCCTCGGCTTTACTGAGTTAATAACACTCATTGACCTGCACACCTAACGGATGCTCCGTAACATCACTTTTCAGCCGCATATAGCCTTCTTCCAACACATCACATTCTTCCTCGCCGTAATAGTTATTTATTACAGCTTGTCCGAAACACCTAAAGCGGACAGTAAATTAAAGTGCTCGTATGCTATGCTCTCGAATCAGCAAGTCACTCAACAAAGTCGGTGTATCTTTGTCTAACCAAATGGTCGGACTGGCTGACCGTTCTGTAACATCTTCGCACAGTCAAGTAAGGCACTAACTAACCACACATCCTTCCTGTGCCGTATTCTTGTACTGTCTGCCGTTTGGGAGTGTCTGACTACCCTATTGGCTTATAACGGTTTTATTTAATTAAGCTCGGACTTCAGAGCCATACCCAACACGGATTACAGTGTCATACCATCATCTGCTCGGCAATATAGAGCAATACCTGCAATTTTTGGTTTATTGCGAACCCAAACAGTTTTGAGGGATTGGATAACTGTCAAACCACCTAACAACACTTTGTTGTCAACGCTTTGGGCTTAAGGTCTGTTTATAGTCGCCCAAACGACTCCCCGTAAAATGCAAGCATACGGGAATTTTACGCATAAAAAAGCACCCTCGAAAGGGTAAAAAAGCACCCTCAAAAGAGGGCAAAGAATATCCCCGGCTTATTCAACCGGGGATATTTTCAAAGTGCTATTATCTTTTTTTTGCAAAATATTCTTTGTTCGCTTTGTCAATATCTTCGCCTTTTACGACTTTCGGCAAGCTTGCAACAGCCTCAAGGGCTTCCTTTTTTGTCTTGAATCCCCATGCTTTCCAAGCTCCCTTTTTGTCAGAAAACGGAACGTCAAAAGTAATAATTCCATCTACGGACTTTATCATATCGTTGGCAAGCTTTTTTGCTGAGATATTAAACTTTTTAACTTTTTCTTGCCCTGTGGTTTTATCTATGATTTTCTTTCCTGTACAGATTCCAGAACGGATACAGTAATATTTTTTACCGTCAACGTCAAGATCGTACACTTCAAACTTTGTCAGGACGTCGTCAGCGTTTTTAGGCGTTCCTAAATCTACGATTTCATCGCCTCTTTGAACAAAGCTATTGTTTTCAAAGAAGGGTGTGACGTTGTCGCTGTAATTGGCAGTAATAGCCACAGTCCGTGCCGATTCGACCTTCTTTGATTTCATAGCTTTGAACATTTCGTACATTTCAAAGAATTCCATCATTTCAATCATTTTTTCGTTCATAGTAAACAGCCTCCAATAAAAAAATATTTTTTTATCAACAGAAACAGATGCTCTGCCCCTGTCGACAATCGTAGCTTAGCACAAAGGAGAACGGTTTGCAAATCCCTAAAATACGAATTTTTGGTTTATCTATTTGAGGTGGATTTGGATGTTGTCGGGGTGGCAAAAACCCAGCAAATACAATGGTTTACGCGTATGTGCCTATGCTACTCCATCCACGCACCACCTCATAATTTTCGACACCTTCACTCCATTTTTACTCTTACCTCCCTAAATCGACTTCCTCATCGAACAAAGCCTTTAAAATACAAGCTTTTCAAAAATTATTCCTTATATATGTGATAAGGGATGTATGGCCGACAATTTATTCTAAAAGCCCATAAATACTGATAAATACAGATATTTCTCGTTACGAGCAAAGTTGACTGTATTTTAAGGATTAGTTCTATCACTTTTAACCCCTAAAAAAACATCAAAAAGTGCTAAAAGAAAAATCCAAAAATGCCATCAAACATAGATGGTTGCTGCGTTTCAGGCTATTCAGGCATTTCAAACAATGAAAAACAAAAAATACATAAAAAGTGCTAAAATTTTTAAAAAGCCCAGCAATTGCTACGTTTCAGAGCATATCCCTTGTAAATAAATAGGGTATTTAAAAAGTGCTAAAAATTCATTATTTGATTCTCATAAGGGTATAGACGACGCCTACGGCAGTCGAGCCAGTTTTGCAAAATTCATTAATTGAGTAAATCTCTTTAGAGAATAATACATTAGAGAAGTCAAGAGAGGATGATTATTTGAAGGTTAAAGTTTTAGATGTAATTATGGGCGGAGGTAAAACGTCCGGAATGATAAATTATATAAATTCCCATAAAGGTAATGAGAGGTTTATATTCGTAACACCCTATTTGACGGAGGTTCAAAGAATAATAGATGGATGTCCTGATAAAAGATTCTGCCAGCCTAAGACCGGGAGCACAAAACTTCGAAGTTTAAAAATACTCTTACAGACCAGAAAGAATATTGCTACAACTCATGCGTTGTTTCATTATTTTGACCAAGAGGTCGTAGACCTAATACAAAACAACAATTACATATTGGTTATGGATGAAGTTGCTGATGTTGTTCTTCCCTATGAAAAAAAGACGGCAAAGGACAGAGTTGAGGGTATTACTCGTAGCGATCTAAATTGTATCCTTAATAACTACGGGCATTTAGATACTGAAACACATTTAGTTGTGTGGGATGATATGGAATATGACGGCGGGCTAAATAAATATAAAAAGATGTGTGAGTTAGGATGTCTTGCTTTATATGGAAGCAGCCAAACACCATTATGGTTGTTCCCGGTTGATGTGTTTATGGCTTTTAAAGAGGTTTATGTTATGACATATATGTTTGATGCCCAAATACAAAAATATTATTACGACCTGAAAGGGATTGAATATGAATATTTGTTTACGGGCATTGATGTTAACGGAAACTACTATATAACAAAAGATAACTCTGAAATGCAAAAAAAAGATTACAGATCTTTAATCGATATTTGTGAGAAAGAAAAGTTAAACCGTATTGGAGATAAAAAACATGATTTATCAAAAACGTGGTATGAGAGAAACCAAGATAATTGCTTAATGAATCAGTTAAAAAACAATCTTGGAAATTATTTTAGAAATATATGTGGAGCTAAATCAGAACAATGTTTATGGACAACTTATAAAGATTACAAAAATAAGATTAGAGGCAAGGGATATACTAAAGGATTTATCTCTTGTAATTTAAGGGCTACTAACGAGTTTCGTGACAGAAATTGTTTCGCATATCTTATGAATAGATATATGAATCCTGTTGTAAAGAATTTCTTCATTCAAAACGGCGTTGAGGTTGATGAAGATAAGTATGCGTTATCAGAATTGCTCCAATGTATGTGGCGTACAAGCATAAGAGATGACAAACCTATTAAAGTTTTAATTACGTCGTCGAGAATGAGAAATCTATTAAAACAATGGATTGAAGAAAATTCGCCCAAAACCACAAAATAAATAGAGAATATTAATGTAGAGCCACCAACTCGTTATTTTTATCAGAAAGGAGGAGCAGTGCATCCATCAATGAAAGATAGAGGGGATATTTTACATAATTGGGGTAACAAAAGCGCATATCCCGACATCCCGCATGTAATTGAGATAGAAGACTTTAATACGGAATATCCGAATACAACCCGGATTAAAAGAATTTCGCGGGAGATAGACGGGTATTTAAAATATAATCGTAAAGATGTGGAGGCGTCTAAATGAGTTTAAGTTTAAGTGAACAGGAATTACATATTAACGCAATGAGAGACGAGGAATTTGCCATCGCCTACTGTAGTGATGTTACGTGGATAACTAAGATGGATAAACTCGTCGAGAAGTCGCCGGATTTGTTCAAAGTGGTTGCGGAAACAGAGTACGGTAAAACGTATAGGTTTCCTAAAAGGTTGATTAGTGTTAGAAGTTCTATTGTCACGAGAGAGATGACAGATGAGCAAAAGCAGATTGCCGCTGAGAGATTGAAGGCGGCAAGAGTATGTAAGGGCTAATTTCAAAAAGTGCTCGGTTTTTTACACTGAATAATAAGGAAATAAAAAATAACTATCTTAGGGGTAGAACTTAACCCCCGAGATAGTTATACAAAATTTTATTATTATTTGACAAAGATTCAAATATAAAAATGAAAGGGTGAAGCAGTATAAGCAAATACGGAATTAAGATAAAGAATATTAGCGCCGGTATGTTATACGATGTAAATCTCGGCACACGCGATTACTTCACATATACGGACGCCATGCTGAACAATAGTCTGTTTAGCGAGTTTCTTAAAAGAAACGGGTTGAATGTCTATAGGAAAAAGCAAGACCAAGAGTTTTCAAAAGATGAAAGCACGAGAGATATTGTCTGTTTAGACTTTGACTTTGGAAGCAGGTCTTTTGATGAAGAATTTAAGCGGTTATCTAAACTTCTTGATACGGATTTGAGCGAAGATTCGCGCAAAAGGATCGAAGATGCTTTAAAGAAGGTCGAATCTCGTAAAGATTTATATTCTGAAAAGAAGCGCGGAGAGATTAGAGACTTGTTTTATAACGACGGTGTTGATATTACGTACAAAACCAAAAACAAGGACGGCTCGTTGAAAAAACAACATACTATTCACTACGAGATGTTATTCAGGACTTCGGCGAAAGCAAAGCTTGGACAGGTTATATTCATTAACAGCAAACTTTATAAGAAAGCTTATGACTGGCTTACTATCGGGCTGGGAGACAAGCTGCCGAAAGATAACGCTAAGATAGTAGAGATATCGGCATACGCACCACTCACGACCAGCACTATCGTTGGAACGATACATATTCCGGTAGAAGATATATTGATTTTAAAAGACCAAGATTCATTCTTTGAAACCATAGCAGATGTTGTGAGAGCCGAAGAGTATATTGATAATAACGGCAACACAAAAAAGAAGTGTGTTGTGTCGAGAGAGAATACAAAGGTAAAAAACACCATTTGGGATGGTATGGGTTTAATTGAATGCGATTCGTCCCATCTCAAACTTCCGGATTACATAAACGGGATGGTGCTTATGAGAAACCATATGTTTAAGGTATGCTGTGTTAAAACGAGAATACAGAAGTTCTTTAAGGATTGGTGTGCCGAGAACGGATATGATTATGAGACACATCAGGTACAAGATATGTTTGGTAACTGGCATTACCTTAAAGATATTAAAATGATAACTACTGACAACGCCACAAAATTCAAAAAGTTCACAGACCTTATGGGCGGAACACCAGAAGCCGCTTATGATTATTGGTGCGACAGAATTCGTGCCGACGGTTGTATATGGGGCATAGTTAAAACCGACCACGAGAGTAAGCTTGGTAAGTATCAACAGTTAAGTTACCAGATGGTTAACACTCTCCCCTGCTCTAAAGAGGATGTTAAGGCTATCGCACAGGATAGCATTGATTATGTGGAACTGATTAAGTCGGACAACGATGAATTTGAGAAGTTTTTGAGAAAAAACGCAAATGAAGTCAATCATTATGAGATGCTTGCCGACCTTTATGCACACAACAATGATTTTGCTGAGAGCAAATGGTTTAGGGAAGAAAAGAGAAAGATCGTCTCTAATTATGTGCATAAGCTACGTAAAGGCAAGATATTCGTTGAGGGGGATAACTTAACAGTGTTTGGGAACCCTTATGCTCTACTCCTTTACTCCGTTGGTGAGGATTGGCAAGACGACCCAACTTTACAAAAAGAAGATGGGTGTATTCAGTGTTACACGCCGAGATTTAGTAGTGGTGAATATTTGGCGGCATTCAGGAACCCGCAAAACAGCCCCAACAACATCTGTTATTTTCACAATATGTATAGCAAATACTTTGAAAGATATTTTGAATTTAGTAGCAACATAATGGCGGTAAATTGTATTGAAACCGATATACAAGACCGTGCGAACGGAATGGACTTCGATTCAGATTTTATGCTAGTTACAAATCAAAAAGAAATAGTTAAAGCATCAAAGATTTGCTATGAAAACTATCCGACGGTAGTGAATGCCTTAAAAGAGAGTGGTGTTTCGTATCAAAACACCAAGACGGCTTATGCCGACATGGATAACAAGTTTTCAGGAACGCAAATGGGCATAGGTTGGTCAAGCAATCTTGCTCAGCTTGCTATGACATATTACTGGACAGAGTTAGATAAAGAAAGCCCCGACGAAAATTTGTTAAAGGAATATTATGATAATTTCACAATTCTTGCAGTGCTTGCGCAATTGGTCATCGATAGCTGCAAAAGGTCTTTTGAAATCGATGGCGAGGAGGAAATCAAGCGCATTAGCAAACTCCAGTGTATGTCGCTCACAAAAACAATTGAAACAGACGATGGCAAACCTAAGACGGCCAAATGCGACTTCCCGGAGTTTATGAGATATACGAGAGAGATCCCATACACAAAAGACGGCAAAGAATTACCATCTGAGGTCGTGAGCAAAAACAAGTCAAAACTTCGTAGACGTATTAATCCTGACTTGCAGTGTCCTATGAATTGGCTGCAAGACTGGCTTGACAAGATACAAAACATTTCCAGCAAAAACACGATACCAACGAAAGATTTCTTCATTAAGATGCAAGGCGACGCCAACCGTAGGCAGATGTCAAAAATTCAGCGTCTCGCCGAATATTGGGATGGTTATATTAAAAACTACGCTATTACCAAAAATGATAATGATGCTTTTTTCTGTATGGTTGACGTATCGAGAGAGGTTGTGGATGAGTTGTCAAAAATAAAAATTAGTAACATTGTAACGATCAACAGGCTTATAGAGTTAGCTCTGGGGTTAAGTAGCGAGGTTGGAGCTTCACACAAGAGGAAATATGATCCGTCGAAGCATACCAGAAAAGTTTTAAACTTGTTGTATAAGTCTAACAAAGATAAATTTTTAGCCAATTTTATTGTGGAAAGTGCATAAATTTTGCACGATTAATTTGTTAAAAAGTCCTAAAAGCCGCATGAAATGGAGGTTTTAACGAAAGCAAATTCGTCCGCATAATGGAGAAGGGAGCGATTTTATGTCGTTCCCTTTTACTATATGTAATTAAGAAAGAGTGAATTATTATTAAAGAAATTAAGCAATCAGAAATTAAAAAACTGATAGACCACGGTTATATCAAGCCCGTCAAAAGGGGTTATGTAAACCCGAAAACGCATCAGCCGGTGGGCGTTGTAAAAACCGTTCATGGTCGCCATTACTACATTGAAGATTTTTACGCCGACAAAGTTAAAAATTTAAAGTGAAAGAGGTGTCTCTTATTTACGATTTTGAAAAAGAATTATCTAAACATGGCTTGACATGTGATACATATGAAGCCTTATTAAAAGATTGTTCTGATAAAGTTCAAAAAATTACAGATGTGGAATGGTCTGAATTAATCTCTAAATATGATTTGAGCGTACATTACGATACATTACGCAAGAGTAGTCAATTTATTACAGGTGGTGCGTTTGTTTCTGAGTATTATAGGTGGAAATCTTCTCATTCTAACAATTTTGACAACGATGAATACATGAAGAAGCTGCAAGAGAAAGAAGACACTATATATAAAGAGACAAGAAAGCTTTACGACCAACGCAGAGAGCGTAACAAAGGGTTATGGAACGATGCCAGAAGTGAACATCTTCACGAAGAGATTATAAAGGCTGCAAATAAGTTAAATGATGAAAATCCTTTAGTTTTCAACGAAACATATTTCAACGAAAACATCCACAAACAAGGTTTGTTGTGTTGGGCTGATTGGCACTATGGTATGACTACGGATAACATATGGAACAAGTACAATACGTCTATTTGTAGGAAACGTGTTAAGGCAATGGTGGAGATGACAAAAGAGTTTATCAAAATAAACGGGATTGACACATTAAACATTTTGATGCTCGGTGACGCCGCAAATGGTGCCATACACGTCGGATGTAGAGTTGCATCTGAAGAGGAAACTTGTGACCAATTGATGCACGTAGCGGAAATCATGGCGGAGGCTATCAGCGATCTGTCTTCCGTTGTAAACGTCGTAAATGTTTATTCTTGTTATGGAAATCATATGAGAACCATTCAAGACAAAAAACAGTCTTCTCACTCCGATAATATGGAAAAGGTTATTCCTTGGTGGTTGAAGGCAAGGTTGCAAAACAATGATAAGGTTTTTGTATATACAAGTGAGTATAAAGAATTTACAAGACTGAATATTTTGGGATCTAATATTTGTGCGATACACGGAGATCTTGAAAGAAATTTCAAAGACATCGGCACGACGGTAAACACTATTTTTACTAAGAAATTTGGTGAATCAATCGATTATACTATCAGTGCGGATAAACATCATTTAGAAGAATTTTCGCGTCTTGGAATTGACAGTATTTTGTCGCCATGTCTTTGCGGAACTGATGATTACGCAAATAGGGGAAGGTTGTATTCAGATGCGGGGCAGTTATTTATGATTTTTAATGACATGTATGGAAGAGAGTGTACATACACTATTCCTTTAAATCAAATACAAGAATGATTGGAGTTAAATAATATATGGCTAAATTAGCAGATGCAATTCATTTTGATTACATAGATGAATTGTGCGAAGAAATTTTAGATAGATTAAATAAGAACGATGAGACTTTCGCTTCTGTTATTGGTACGTATGAGGGTATTCGTGCGTTTATCAAAGAGCTCATGGCATATACTGAAGTTGAGTTTGATTCGCTTGTTATAAGTGATCCTAAGTACGACAATTATTACGATGAATACGTCGTTGATATTTGGAATAACGATGGAGAAATCTTATTTGGTTGTGAGCCGGCAAAGCGAGACGGGAAATATATTAATTTTGTGGGCGATGTTCTTTATTTACTCGACGGCGTAAAACAGGTTGTGCTTAACACTTGCGAATATGACGAGATGTATTTTGTTATCGTTGGCGAAGATGAGTGTGACGAAGATTGTAATGAATGTTGCGTAGAGTGCTCTAAAACCGAAAACGGAGACATTCATGGCTTCACTGCAAGCAAAAGTGATGATAATGGATATTATAGTTTCAGTTTTTATTCAAGCGATGTATTAAGCGATGATGCCGTGCGTCGTATGCTTGATAAGCATGGGTTTTAAACTGTACCGCGATGATCTTCGGGCTCGTGGTCTGAATATTATGAGAGCCGTGAGATATCGGCTCTCTTTTAATATAGCAGGATGGTGTAATGGTAGCATATAAGGTTCATACCCTTATGATAGAGTTTCGACTACTCTTCCTGCACCCAAATTTATATTTTAAGAAAGCGAGGTGAAGTAGATGGCAGAACGTAGCAAAAGAATTATGATGTACGACGAGAATAAACTTAAAAGTGTTAACCCCGAAAATTTGAAGTTGCTTCAAAAATATCAGGTTGATATGTCTATTCGTGGATTGTCAGAAAATTCTGTAAAGGGTTATTTAAGCGACCTTCACCAGTGGTTTATATATCTACATGATAATCAGTTTAACCTATCCGTGCTTGAATGTACAGATGATGACCTAAACGAATACTTCTACTTTAGGAAACAAGAGGGCAACAATGTAGCAAGACAGAGGCGTGTTATGTCTTCTATTTCGGCTTTTTATAAATTCTTACGAAAGAAGAAACTTATCAAAGAATCTCCTACGGAGTTCTTGGAAAGACCCAAACAGGGTCAGCCGGTAGTAAAACAGACTTTCTTAACTGTCGAGCAGGTTGATATGTTAAGAGAAAAGTTAACGGCGTACGGCGATGTGCAATTACAAGCATATATATTCTTCGGTTTGTCTACTATGGCACGAGTAAATGCTATGGCTCATTTAAAATGGGAGCAAGTAGATTTAGATGAAAGAACTTGTACGGATGTTCTTGAAAAAGAGGGTAAGATTGTTGATTTGTACTTCTCATCAGAAGTTGAAGAGCTTTTGAGAAAAGTAAAACAAGAGCGAGAGGAAAAGAATATCAACGACTATGGATGGGTATTCTACTCCCCTTATGTCGATGAAAATACTTGTATAAATAATAGCACATTAAATGATTGGTGTAAAAAAGCTGGTGCAATGATTGGCGTGCCGTCACTCCATAATCACGATCTAAGGCACAGCGGGTCTAATATACTCAAGGAGTTGGGCATGGAAATACAAGATATTGCAGAGCTTTTGCATCACGAGAGTACCGAAACTACGGTTAAACATTACTTAACCGTAAACAAAAAGAAGGTCAAGGATAATAAGGACAAGTTTACGTTCTAAAAATCACCATTGAACTTCAATTTATGGAGAATAATATAGTGTGGGTGTTCTCCACAAGACTTTTCATTTTTCATCTCCTTTTTATTGAGGGGCGTTGCCCCTCTTCACGCTCGTGTAGCGCAATTGGCAGCGCGGCTGATTTGTAATCAGTAGGTTGTGGGTTCGACTCCTACCATGAGCACCATATGCAGTTGTGGTGGAATTGGCAGACACGCCATCTTGAGGGGGTGGTGCGATTCGCGTATGGGTTCAAGTCCCATCTACTGCACCAAATAGACCTTATCACGTATTTTAACAATGCGTGTCATGTTGGGTCAATAAGTAAGCATTTTGTAGTAAATTCAATATATTTATAGACAACCTTCAGAGGTTGTCATTTTTAATTTTAAAACGGGAGGCGTAATTATGAATAAGATAAATTTAAAGGGTATTACCCCTGAAGCTATTACAAACGTATTTATTCTTATGGTCGCACTTGTAAATGCTATTTTGCAGATGTTGGGCATCAATACTCTGCCCATTAAAAATGAAGAAATCTCCGCTATTGTTTCTGGTGTGTTTCTTGTGGGCATGGCGTTGTGGAACACTTGGAAAAACAGAAATGTTTCCACGGCTAGTCAGGTTGCGCAGCAGGTAACAGACATGATTAAAAATGGAGAATTACTTGTTGAAGATGTTCAGGCGCTTATCTCTAAGGTTAAGAAATAAAAGAGGAATGGTGCGCATGAATGAACGAATTAAAGACATTGTTGGAGCTTGATTTTAAATACTTGTTTTTTGGGTTTTGCTTGATTCTGATTGTTGGTAAAACTATTTGGATTACTTTAGAGTGGCTACTCATTGAAAAGCTCGGACTTGAAACAAAGAAACAAAAAGAAAGACGAGAAGATAAGAAAATATTAAGTGAGACTTCAAAATTGGCAAAAGTAACTGCCGAAAGTTTGGCAAAATTAGAGGATAGACACACGAAAGATGAAAAAAATTTTAGAGAAAGGCTAGATGGACATATTGAGGGCAGCCAAGAAGACAGGAAAAAAATAAACAGTCTTATAGCGGCTCAAAAGGAAATGCTGGCCGAAAAGATTAACGAAAAGTATAAATACTATTTGTCAATCAAAGGCATACCAGAAGATGAGTACGACGAGTTTGTAAGTTTGCACACTGCTTATAAGGGAGTTGGAGGGAATCATCATGGCGATGCCAAGTTTGAATACTGCATAAAGCATTTGCAGATTATCCCCGTCGAAACCAAACTTGTTACAAAGGAAAAGCAGGAGGTAGTATGACAAATAAAGAGTTTGTAAAAAAGTTAATTGATGTTGCTAATAATTATAAAACATTATATGTTATGGGCTGCTTTGGCGCGCCCATGACCGATGCAAATAAAACAAGATATTGCAATAACCATTCCTATAACAAAAAGTCGGCTCGTCAAGCAATGATAAAGGCTGCGACTGCTGACACATTTGGTTTTGATTGCGTAAATCTTATCAAAGCTATTTTGTGGGGTTGGTTTGGCGATAAAAACGCTGTTTATGGCGGTGCCAAATATGCTGTAAATGGTGTTCCCGATATTAGTGCTGACGGAATGATTGCGAAATGTCTTAATGTTTCCACCGATTTCTCAAATATTGAAATTGGCGAGGCTGTTTGGTGCCCGGGTCATATCGGGGTATATATTGGCGATGGTCTTGCTGTAGAATGTACTCCTGCTTGGGATAACTGTGTGCAGATTACGGCTTGTAACTGCACGAAAGCGGGCTACAACAGGAGGAATTGGGTTAAGCACGGCAAGTTGCCATATATCACATACGAAAGCGTTGAAAAGAAGAAGCTTGAAACAGGCAATGACATTATATGGGAACTTATGAATGGTAAGCATAAGGTAGAAATAAGCGATGTTAAAAGAGCAGTTGTTGCCTTAGATAGCGCCAAGAATAGCGAAGAATTTCTGTCGCTCTACTGGATTTTATACAAGATAGTGAATGGGAATGACTAAATCAAACGATTAAAGAGTGGTTTCGTAGCGATTTTGAAACCGTTCTTTATTATTTAAAAAGAGGTGTTTATTGTAGCACAAAAAACAAAATTTAATGTAGATAAAGATACAAGCAAACGCACTTATGACGGGATAGTATTTGACTCTGTTTTAGAGATGAAATATTATAGGGATGTTTTACTTCCTTCAGTAAAGAGTGGCGACGTGGTTAGATATGAATTACAGAAACCATACGAGTTACAACCAAAGTTTATACATAATAATAAGACAGTTCAGCCGATCAAATATGTGGCTGACTTTTTTATTGTCTATAAAGATGGTCGCGAGGAAGTGATAGACACAAAAGGGTGCCCGGATAGTATGGCGATATTGAAACGCAAACTTTTTTGGTACTGTTATCCTGACGTTGATTATAAGTGGGTTACATGGGTGAAAAAGTTTGGCGGATGGATTGAATACGAAAAATACAAACAGCTCAAACGAGGAGAAAAACGTGCGATGCTGAACAAGCAAGAAGAAACAAAGTAGGTTATAAGAGGAGGATTTTATGAACTCTGGACTTATTAAAGAATACTTATCTTGTGAGAGAGATTACGATTATGATGTTGTTTGTGGATCTGTAAAAGGCGACTATCCTTCTTATTTTAAACTGCCTGATGAATGTACGGGAACCCAAAAAGATCAGGGACATGTTGGTGCCTGCGTAGCCGAAACGATTACGTCTATCGCAGAAGCGTGGTGGAACAGGTCTTTAGGTGTTAAAGATGAACATTCTGAGGGTTTTACATATGGTGCGTTTAGACATGACGACTCGGATGAGGTAGGTTTGTATGTCTCTACAGCTCTTTCAAAGTGGAAAGATATTGGTACTATGCCGAAGAAATATTTTGATATTTTGGTAGAAATGCCAGAAATGAAGAGTATCGTAGAATCCCATCCTGAGTTTTTGGATATTGCAAAAAATTACAAATTGACCGCATATTCCCGACTTAGAGATACAGGGCGAAGCGCGAGAGATCAGCAAGTGAAAGACGCAATTACGAAGTACAACTATGGTTTGGTGTCTGTGTTTGGTCATCATTGTGTGCAATTAGTCGGATGGGACGACTCAAAAGATGTCTACATATATAAGGATTCTTACGGTTCTGATAGTGGAGATAATGGCTATAAAACAAAGCGTAAGGATGCGTTTTCTGAAATATGGCTTCCTATTTTTGAAAGAGTAGACATGCCGTTTGAGGATGTGTCTGAGGATGACTGGTTTCATGATGCCATAAGACGATTGTATTTTTCCGGAATGATAAATGGTAGAACCGACGTAAAAATGTGTCCCAATGATTATATCACTCGTGCGGAGGTTTTTGCGTTATTGGATAGACACATATCAAAAGACGACGAAGACAAGAAGATATTAAATAGAGTTATCAATGATAAGTTGAGTTTGAGCCGCGAAGAGGGATAGAGGTGCTGATTTTAAATGTGCAACCTGATAAGAATTTAATAATCACAAAACAGGGAGTACATATCAACATGGAAACAATGCCGAAGCATTAAAGCTGGCGTTAAAATACCACTTTCATGTGGACGATCAAAAGGATGTGAGTGGATGGCTTATATGCCGCAAGCTAAAGACGAGCAAGAAATTAAGGCCTTGAGTGTCAGCAATGTTCGTAAAGAATATTTAAAGTTGGCAGAAGCCTATAATAAGATGATTGATAATAAGGTGTTAAAATGCCCCATTTGTAATGAGTTTATTTCTACTTATGAGGGATTTTACACTGATAAAAGATATGCGACGGGATATTTCCCGGAGTGCAAAAAGTGTGTTAAAGCACAAGTAGAACAGAGAACAAATTCGAGACAAGAGCCAAATGAGACAGTGGAATCTGTGCAGAAGATGTTGCTAAAGATGGACTTGCCGTACATAGACAGTTTGTATAAGGCGCAAGTCAAAAACGTAGCAGACGCATCTTCTTAAAAAAACAGACATTCGGCTTTCGCACAATATATAGTTGCCATCAAATCTTTGCCTCAGTATAACACCAAGACTTGGGCAGATAGTGAATTTGCTTTTGATGATGATGCAAATCCTGATTATGAACAAAAAGAAGTTAAAAAAACTATTAAGGCGGGGCGCAAGAGATTCGGTAATTATCCAAATGAAGATTTGATGTTCTTAGAAAATGAATATCAAGATTGGACTACAAGATATGCTTGTGAGAGTAAGGCACAAGAGTTGCTGTTTAAACGAATTTGTTTTAAACAATTAGAAATAGATAAAGCCCAAAAAGCTGGTAGAGAAACAAAAGAATTGGATAAAACGCTGCAAGAACTTATGGGGAGTTTAAGTGTTAAGCCCTCGCAGAAAAATTCAAATTCGTTAACTGAAACCATGACTTTTGGGCAATTAATAGATAAATGGGAACAGGAGAAGCCAATACCTGAACCAGAAGAAGAATTTAAAGATGTTGATAAAATTGGCTTATACATAGATGTATTCTTTAAAGGTCATCTTAGTAAGATGATGGGGCTTAAAAATGCCTTTTCTGCTCTTTATGAAAGATTTATTGCAAAATACACCGTTAAGAAACCCGAATATGATGAGGATGTAGATTCAGAAGTTTTATTTGATAAAATTTTCGGAAAGAGTATCGACGAGGAGTAAAACATTATGGCTAATGTAAAAACTCAACGCGAGATAGAAAAAGATAAAGAGCAAAAGATTATGGAAACGGTTGCGTGGAGAGCTGGATATTATCGAGCTAATCCGCAGAGGTTTGTTTCCGAAGTTTTAGGAATACATCTTAAATTATTTCAAAAGATATTGATTTGGGCGATGATGCATTTTAATTTTGCCATGTATCTTGCCGCGAGGGGTTAACAATTTGGCTCCGCCATATAGAAATATATGGGCAATAAGAGTGGAAAATCGGTAGACGCTAAGTTTATACAAATATGCCAATACCGAGGTAAAGCACAGATTACGAAAGGCTGTGGCTCACCATAACGCATAGGTAGTGAATAAATATAATCTACCCACGAGTCCATTCCACCTAAACGTAAAGTCGTAGGTGAAAATATATGCTAAGCTGGGTTGGAATTGACCAACCGATGAAAATGAGGGAAACTTCCAGAGTTGTGGATAAAAAGCTACAAGATAATAACAATTGCAGGGTTTTTAAAAATACCCAATGCGGAAAGAGATAATAACAGACAAAAGTACGGTTGATAAGTAAAACAATGTAGGTTTAGCCCTGATTAAATCGGGTAATATCGGTGAAACTGCACAAGAATGTTGGTAATACCGAGATAACCTGTATGATTGCGAAAGGCATACAGGCATCGTAGAGCGTACCGGGTGAATAAATATAATCCCGGCAAGAGTGCCCGACAATTTACATAAATTGAAAATGTACGCCAAACTGAACTGGAAATGACCAGTTGATGAAAATGAGAGAAATCTCCAGAGTTATAGATAAAAAGCTATAAGTTAATAACAAATTGAAAACCTATTTAACCGCACTCTTCTGCTGTGTTCGTTGTATTTTGTTTCCCGGAACTAAAATTGTTGTAAGTTCGGGAACCTTGAAACAGGCAAACGAAGTCTTGTTAAAAATACAAGACGACTTTATGAAGAGGTCTCCTATATTATGTTCGGAAATCGAAAAATGCAATATAGGACAAAACGATGCCGTAATATCTTTTAGAAATACTTCTTGGATAAAAACAAGAACAAGTTCAGAAAACAGCCGTTCTGCGAGAGCGAATATTATTATCGTAGACGAATTTAGAATGGTTGACGAAAGTGTTTTAAATACCGTTTTAAGAAAATTCTTAACAAGTCCTCGTCAGCCAAAATACTTAGAAAAGCCTGAATATAGACATCTTCAGGAAAGAAACAAAGAAATTTACATGTCCAGTGCTTACTTCAAGAGCTCATGGGCTTATAAGAAGGCTCAAAGTTATACTTTGAGTTTTTTTGATGACAAAAAGAAATATTTTATATGTGGTCTCCCCTACCAAGTATCCGTTAAAGAAGGTCTTTTGTCAAGAGAGCAAATCGAAGATGAAATGAGCGAGCTTGACTTTAACGAATTGGTACAAAGTATGGAAATGGAATGTTTGTGGTTTGGAGACACAGACGGTAGCTTATTTAACTTTGACGCTTTAGCAAGTCGCAGAAAAATTAGAAATGCTTTTCTACCGTTAGAGTTTTATGGCGATAAATTCCCAATGCCAAAATTGGGAGCGTCTGAAAAGCGAATACTGTCTGTAGACGTAGCGTTGATGAAGTCTACTAAAAAGAAAGATAACGACGCCGCAGCTATTTACTTAAATAGTCTTGTTCAGACAAGCGGAACATCATATCAGTCAAACTATGTTATGGGTGAAACATTTGAGGGTTTAACTACCGATGAACTTGGTCTGATAGTTATGAGATATTTCTATAAATATAATTGTACTGATTTAGTCATCGACTGCAATGGCTTGGGTCTTGGCGTTTTCGATTTCATTATAAAAGATCAATATGACCCAGATACAGGCGAAACCTATAAAGCTTTGACCTGTTGTAATGATAAAGATATGGCTGATAGATGTAAAGTCAAGGATGCCAAGCAAGTTGTATGGGCAGTTAAGGCTACTGCAAAATTTAATAATGAAATATGTGTTTTATTGAGAAATGGTATTCAAAATGGAAAAATCAATTTCTTAATATCAGAACAAAATGCGGATGATGTTTTAAAAGAAACCTATAAAGGTTATAGCAAGTTGTCATTGTCGGAAAAGGTAAAAATGAAAGTTTCTTATCTGCAAACGACTATGGCTATATATGAATTAGTTAAATTGGAGCATGAGGTCAAAGACGGCAATATCAAAGTTAAGGAAGTTTCGGGTATGCGAAAGGACAGATACTCCTCTATCGCCTACTCGTACTGGTGTGCTTGTCAATTAGAATTGAAGTTGAAACCTAAAAATGTTTCAACGCAAAGTCTTGTATCTAATTTAACGATTAGACAGCCTAGGCGCTCGTCTTCTATTTAATTTTAAAGTAAAGGAGGTGCTGGGGTGGCACAAAATAATAATGGAGTGTCTAACGCATCTCCTAAAAAAATGACTGCTGCTGAAATGAAAAAATGGTACGAAGAGAACAAATCGCAACTTGGACAGTTTGCAAATTTTGCGAGTACGCAAGAGGCGTTTAAAAAGTTACGAGATGTTACCAAAAATACCCGTCAAACTTCAATCTCGTCTTACAACAAAGACAAGCTTGTAACATATTTAAAAAATGTATCAAACTATGAAACAGAGCTTAGAAATTTGTCAAGATATCTGTTTTACAGGTCGCAAGTCTATTTTAGATTAGTGATGTACAACGCTACAATGTTTGACTTAAACGCTCGTTATGTTGTTCCGCCTTATGACTTAACAAAGGAAAACAACAAAGATAAAATGTTGAAATCTTATTATCAGACATTAAAAGTATTAGATGCAATGGATTTACAACATCAAATGCTTCCTGTTTTTGTAAACAACTTCATAGAGGACGCATTTTTCGGTTGTTGTTGGATTGATGAAACAGGTATGTTTATTCTTCCAATCCCGGCAGAGTATTGTAAGATATCAGGCAGGTATTTTACTGGAGATTATACTTTTAGCGTAGATATGAGCAATTATAAAAGAAATGAAGATGTTATAGATTTTTTAGGCGAACCATTCACTTCTATGTATAGTGCTTATGGTGGTAACAACGCTAATAAGTGGCAGCCAATGCCTGATGAGTATGCTTTATGTACTAAGGCAAGAATGGAGTCTTGGGAAACAGTTTGCCCTGTTTATTCCGGATTATTCCTTGATTTAATCAACCTTCTTGACTTAGCCGATATTCAGGCTATCGCCGACGAACAGCAGATATACAAGTTGATAGTTGCTACAATACCTACGTTGAACGGTGCTAATAGCGCGGATGAGTGGGCTATTGACCCTGATACAGCAATAGACTATTACAACAAACTTGTTAGTAGTTTGCCTGAATACGCAGGAGCTGCCATATCCCCTATTCCGTTAGAGGTATTGAGCTTTAGCGACGACCAAGCAACTGACACAACAAAAATTCAAAATGCCACCAAGAGTGTTCTTAATACTTCCGGTGGTGCCCAGATTCTAAATTCAAGTACGATATCTGGTGCCGAAGCATTTAGGTCTGCTACAAGATCTGATACCGAATTTGCAATTTCTGGATTGTTAGGTCAGGTGCAGGGTTTTGTAAATCGTATGTTGAGTTATCAAGTTTCTAACCCATCGAAGGTTAAATTCTTTGAAGTATCCAGCTACACAAAGGACGCATTTAAAGAGTCTATGCAGAAAGATTTGAACTATGGCATAGTAAGTAGCCTAGCATTAAATTCATTGAATGGATTTAGTGAGCTTGATACTTTGGCTTTGAACTACTTAGAGAAAGATGTTCTTGGATTGAGAGATAGGTTCGAGCCTCTAAAGACTGCTTCTACCTCTTCTAATGCCGACAAAGAAGGTGGTGGGCAAGAAAAGGATGGGCAGTTGTCCGATGAAGGGGAAGAAACTAAAGATCTCGGCAAAAATGAGTAATGAATAAGAGGTGTTGTAAGTGAAACAAAATTTCATCAAAACAACAGATGAGTCTACTGCTAAAAAATTGATTTCTGAAGGTTTTAAACTTGTATCTCAAGATGGTCAAGTATATACATTTTTAAATGATGTATCGGGAATTTCTCACTTTGAGAGCATAGACAAAAAACATATTGCTTATAGTAATGTATTGAACATTTGATATGATAACGCGAAAGCAATTCATATAATTTGATATTCGAAGAAAGGAGGATAAAGACGATGGGTAAACAATCTAAGATTTTAACTCTTGATAGTCTATATCGGTTTTTTGTAGAACAAAACAAGTCTGTAAATTTTAGTATTAAAAATTCTGAAAAACCTATAGTTGTATCAATCCCCGGAAACTTTGAACAATCTTCGGACGGTATGGTTGGTATGTTAAAATTAAGACTTAAGGTTTGTCATACTGAGTTAAATAGGAACGGCAGTTATATTTCTGAGGAAAACATGAAAAAGGCTATTCCCTCCCTAAAGTACAGACCGCTTTTAGCGTATATACACACTCTTCCGTCTGGAGAAGACGATTTTTACGCTCATAACATTGAAATTGTAAAAGATGAAAATGGAGAAGAGAAAATCTGTTATTTAGAGAAACAGGTTGGCTGTTTTACAACTGATGAACCCTATCTTGAATATGATGAAAAGATGGATAAGACATATGTTATTGCACACGCTGTTATTCCAGAAGAATACACGAGTGCTGCTGATATTATTAGAAGAAAGCAAGGTACAAAAGTTAGTTGCGAACTGGTAATTAACGAGCTTGCATATAACGCGAAAGAAAAATATCTCGAAATTATTGATTTCTACTTTGGGGCAACCACACTGTTGGGATGCGATGAAGAGGGGAATGAGATTGGCGAAGGTATGATTGGCTCGAGAGCAGATATTTCTGAATTTTGCCTCGAAGAAAAAACATATGCCTTTCAGGAACAAATAATTGAAATGCAGGAAAAATTAGATAAACTAATCTCTTGCTTCAATATAGACAACTCTAAGAAAGGAGGAATTTCAATGAATCATTTTGAGGAATTATTGGCTAAATACGGTAAAACCGTAGAAGACATTACTTTTGAATACGAAGGTTTGTCTGACGAAGAGATTGATGCTAAATTCGAAGAGTTATTCGGTAAAGTTGAAACCGATCCCGAGGATGATTCTGTTGTTGTTGAAAACAGTATCGAAACAGAAGGGGTTGAAGTGACTGAGGAAAATTCGGTAACGACTGGAGTAGTTGATGCTACGGTTGAAGACGAAACATTCACTCGTACTTACGAGTTGTCTCACGATGACGTGCGCTGCGCTCTTTATGCGTTGCTACTTCCTTACGAAGAAGCGGATAATACATATTACTACATCAGCGAAGTATTTGACGATTATTTTGTATACGAGTCTTGGTGTGGTAACACAGTTTATGGACAGGCTTACATTAAAGATGAAGAAACGGTATCTTTTGATGGCGAAAGATATGAGTTATTTAAAGAGCTGTTAACCGCCTCTGAAAAAGCCGAGCTTGAAGCTATGCGTTCTAATTATGCAGCAATTTCTGAGAAACTGAAAGTCTATGAGGACGCTGAAATTGAAGCTAAGAAGGTTGAGTTACTTAACGCTGACGATTATGCTGTTGTTAGAGATAGCGAAATCTTTGCGGAGTTGGTTAAAGACCACAAAAATATTAGCTATGAAGATCTTCAGTCTAAATGTGACAAGATGCTTTTAGACGCTGTAAAATCAGGCAAGTATAGCGCGGTTAATTCTGTAGATGACACTACGAAAACATCAAAGAAACAGTTTGCGAATCCTGCGGTCAAAAAGACAAAGCCGAGCAGATATGGCAAGTTGTTTGCAAAAGAAGATAAGTAAAACGTGAGAGCCGAAGGGCTCTCTTTTATTATGCAAATTTTAAATTGAGGAGGAAAAACAAATGGCAATTCGTTATGAAGTTGAAAGTTTCGGTTATGCATTTCCTACTAAGGTTCTTAGTTCGAGAGTTGGTCATAACGTAAACATTATTTTGGAAGAAGATAGCCCCAATGGTGCTATCGTTGGTGTGGGCGATTATGAAAGCTTTGACCAGTATAAGGAAGCTGCTGCTCCCGCTGGATACGAAGCTAAGATTATCGACACTGCTGTTGATGGCAATTTCTATGTTCAGGTAACAAAGGTGGACGCAAACGCTCCTGCCGTTCTTATTTATGAGACACCTGAAATTGCAGAAAATTACAACGCAAAATTTACAAACAACAAGAACTTCTACAACAAAGCTGGCAAGACAGTTCATGGTCTTGTTCTCACAGTGCTTGACGTATATGAACTTAGCGCTGAACTTTTCGATGGCACACCTGAAGTTGGTAAGACTGTAACAGTTACAGGCAGAAAGCACGTTGTAGCCGGTGCGTAATCTATAGAGAGGGGGATTTACAATAATGAGAAAGATTAATTTTAGTGCAAGAGTAACAAATATTTTTGAAAAGCTGGAAACTTCTTATGAAGAAGTTAAGAATCTTATGTTTGACCTTTATCGCAACGAACTTGATGAAGGCGTAACAAAGAAAGAAGCTGAAGAAAAGCTTAGAAACTTCTCTCTGGAAATCTTTGGTCTTACAAAGGATTCTTCTAAGAGAGACCGCAAGAGAGCATACGAAAAGCATGGTCGTGAGTTCTTTGACGTAATTGAGGAAGTTCTTGATTATACAGTATCTACAGGGCTTAAGGAAAACGAGTGGTTTAATGCACTTGTTAACTACAAAAACATCAAAGAAGGCGACGAAAACCTTTTCGTAAACGATGCACAGGATGTAGTTCTGTCTGTTGCAAGAATGGGTAAGAGACATCACGACACTATGCTTCAGAGATTACCTGAAGGTGAAACATACTCTGTTGACACAGATGTATACGGCGCCGCTGTAGGTGGCGACATCGACAAGTATCTTATTGGTCAGGAAAACTGGACAAAGCTTGTTGACGCCGTAACAAAGGCATTTATGGTTTATGGTCAGGATTTGATTTTCGCAGAACTCCTTGGTGCTTCTGACAAGCTTCCTGTTCAGGACGGTTTTGTAGAAACGGGTGCTCTTAATGCTGCAAACAAAAAGAAATTTAACAAGGTTCTTCAGAATGTATCTGTTGCCAACGATAACGCTGATGTTGTAATTATTGGTACAATGGTAGGCCTTCAGGAGCTTGAAAATCTTATCAGTATCAACTGGATTGCAGACTCTCAGAAAGAAAGCGTTGCAAATATCGGTAGACTTGGAAACTATGGTCGTTATCAGCTCGTTGAAATTCCTCAGAGATTTGCAAGAAACGATGTAACAAAAGACATCTACGACGACAATATTCTTTACGTATTTGCTACTGGCGATGATAAGCTTATCGACTTCATTGATGTTGGTGAAACAATCATCGACGAAATTACTGAAAGAGGTGAAGCTAACGCTAACATTTCTGACCTTATGAAATATGAAGTTCAGAGAGAATTCGGTGCAGCTACTCGTCTCGGAAAATATTTTGGCCAGTGGACTATTACTGAAGACTAATAAAATTTTTAGAGAGTGCATTAATTTGCACTCTCTATCTTGAATAAAAGGAGAAAAATATGGCTAACAAAAAGAAAGCTACAAACAATGTCGAGACATCCATAACTTCTCACGAAGAGGTTAAAGATGTCGAGGCTAAAGCTGTTAAAGAAGAAGTAAAAGTAAAAAAAGAGTTTAAAGACTCTGATTATGTTTTGTGTCGTTCTGTTTGGTCTGGCGGATTAAATGTTACATGCAAGTCGGGTGCTACTTATGAGTTTAAGAAGTACGGCGCTGATTGTGATGTCGAGTACAGAGATTTGGTATACCTTATAAGAAAGAATTCCGATCATATCTTTGCTCCAAGATTTGTTATCTTAGACGAAGATTTTCTTGAGGACTTTCCACAGGTTAAAAGAATGTATTCTACAATGTATTCCCCAACTGAACTACATACAATACTCGAACTACCTATCAACCAGATGAAGACAGAGATAGAGAATCTTCCTGACGCAACAAAGAAGACGCTTTTAAGTTTGGCGGCTACAGAGATTGCGAAAGGTCGTCTTGACAGCATTAAAAAGGTTAAAGCATTGTCAGAGATTTTTGGATCAGACTTCAATTTACTGAGCGAACTTTTTAATAATTAAGGAGGTATTATATGACCCTCCAATATGAAGATATATTTTCAATATTTTTAAGTAAAATTACCGACTATTCTTTTTTGGAGTATGATGAGAGTTTTATTAGAGGACAGATGGTGTCTTGGCTGCACTCCTCTTCCTCTCCTCGATTGAGAGCTAAATTCTCGACGTTTGCTCTAAATGATGAAGAAGCTGTTTTGAGCTTTGCTTTAAAGAACTCGGTGGACGAACAGTCCGATTGTGATTTTGTTACTGATATATTGGCTCGTGCCATGGTAATTGCTTGGCTTGAACCGGAGGTTAAAAATGTGCTTTTGACCAAACAACTGTTGACTGGTTCGGAAGAAAAATTTTATGCTCAGGCAAATCACATTTCGCAATTAGAGCAAATGTTATCCGCTGCAAAAACTGAGTTTAAAAATATTCTCCGAGATTATGGGTATTTAAACAACTCATATATAAAGGAGTAAGAGATGAGGCATAAATATGGTAATTTTACAGAAACACAAATGTTGTTGACCAAGAAGTCAATTCGCAAGCAAATATTTTTCTTGTTGCTGTGCGCTGACCCGAAGACAAAAGACAATTTTACACACGTTGATGTTAATGAAGCTTTTAAAGGTTTGTTATACAAACTCGACGGGCTAAATAGTGTTTTGGGTGAACCACAAGAATTAGTAGATACAATTAGTTTGCTTGAGGAGGCTTTAATAAAGTATAACGAGCCCAAGTTTAATTTTCGAACATATAGGCGTTTGATTTTAAATGTAGGTTCTTTAATTGACACTATAAGGGAGGTTGATTAAATGCCTTCTTTATCAGAATATAAAAGATACTTATCTCGACAGGGGGATATTATTAGTCAGGCATATAAGAGCAATGCAGATATGATAATGGAACAAACTTGGGATAGGGATATCCAAAGTAAAAAATGTTATATATACGACTATTATCATGACGACCAACCTTGGCTACGAGACGGTATGACATATGAAAATTCCACGAAAACGCCAATAGACGCAAAGTTTATCATTACAACAGCTCAGTCTTTAGATAAAGACCGTGTTACTGTTATGCTTCAGTTTAGACCAAGTGAAAAAGTTAGGTTTAACGAAGGTGATGATTTGTATTATTACGAGACGGACTATAGGGGTAAATATAATTGCGATTTCCCCTGTGGGTTATACTGTGACATTCCCGACGAGTATGGTGTTTATCACAAGTGGATTATATGTGCAAGACAAATAGGCAATCAGTTTCAAAAGTATTTGATACTCCCTGCTAATTATAGATTTTCGTGGGTGGAAACCGACGGAAATAAAAGAGTGATTAGACGTGTGTGGGGAGCCACAAGAAGCCAGAATTCGTAAAGTTGTGCGCTTCATAAGGGAAACCTTATGTCGAAAGTTCTCTAATGCTGGAAACTCCTTAGAGTCTTACAAACTACAACGCAAGAATGAAATATGTCTAAACGTGAATGTTTGAAAATTGTAAGAATTGGACAATCAGCAGCGAAGTTCCGAA
>JAEIGA010002617.1_pt1 | contig 28647 bp, 22 predicted proteins | sample 9270691 | NCBI WGS metagenome assembly JAEIGA01 (sample SAMN17057246, study PRJNA624740) | gut metagenome | biome: biome; isolation source: fecal sample | host: Bos grunniens | place: China: Xizang | collected 2019
CAAGAAACACAAAGTAGGTTTTGCACACCGTAAGGCTAGTGCTAAGAACTACACCACCTCTTATGGAGAACGCACCACTCCAGTCAAATCAAGCGAGATTGAGCAACGCAACAAGTTTACCGCTGTCTGTGCGGCTGCACGTGAGCGTTTGGACGATCCAAACTACATCAACGTAGATCAACTTGGATTCTCAAAACAAACCAAGTACAAGACTATCTGGGGATACGTCTTCAGAATCTGTTGGGACGCGTACGAGGAGTAAGCTTCGCAGACCGCCTTCGGCTGAGAGACCGCTACGCTGAGAGACCACTGCGTTGAGAGACCGGGCTAAAGCCCTGAGAGACTCATTGCGCTTCGCTGTTCTAAGCGCCCTAAAGGGCTGAGGGCCACTGGAACTATAATCCCCCCACGGATCTCACGGATGTACACGGATCTTTTTTATTTAACAAAAATACGGCATCAGTGATGCTTACAAAAATAAATAAAAATCAAAGGGGAATATTTTAAAGACAATGATCGTCAATTAGATTGTCAATTAATGTCAATTCGATGGTTATATTGTTTCGGAGTATGAGTGATCGATATACTTCGTCTATCTTTATAGGCTAGTATGTATCTATTTTCGCTCAAATAAATTTGGACTCCATATCTACATCCTATCCTCCAACGTATCTGCCTGCAGCAGCTACTATCACTCATCCTATCCTCAAACAATATTTTTAAATGTTCTTCGAACAATTTCAAATGAACCTAGCCATAGGCTAATATCCATGAAACTACGCAAAGCGTATATTCATAGGATATGTTTTTGACGCATATGCCGCAGGCAGATGCACTAGATGTGTAAATAATAACACATCTGTCAAAAACCATTCAATGTGTTCAGCCTTTCGGCTGGTTTCTATGATTAGCAGCTATGGGCTGGAATCATTTAAAGATTATTGGTAGTAGGATGCATCTGCATCCGTAGTGGGTAGGATAGCTATAGGCTGTCAAGCTGGCTTGAACAGGCGATAGATAGACTAGCCACAGAGATGGCGATAGCGACATCAACTACCAATATCCCCTTAGAATTGACATAAATTGACAATTAAATTGACATTAATTGTCTTAAAACTTTGATCATTGATTTATAGATATTTGGTAGCCCTCATAAGGTAAAAAAAATTCAATTTGATTGTGTACCTCCGGTGGTCAACGTTGCTACTCGCAACCTGTTTTGACAACTATCTGCGATGCTTTCCCTTCTCCTATAGCCCATAGCCCGCAGGGCGTCCAATAGCGCAGCGTCCTATAGCCTATAACCTATAACCTATAACCTTTAACCTATAGCCTATAACCTTTAACCTTTAACCTATAACCTATAACCTACTATGAAACCACTAACCGATATTCAAAAACAACGGCTAGTCAGTGCCATCAAGTATCTGGCACTAGCCATTGCCACGGCTATCGCCATGGCGCTGGGACTGACGTCCTGCAACGTCACCCGGACCATCACCACCGAAAGCAAGTCCCTTACCCGGGGCGACACGGCCGTGATCATCCAGTCGAAAACCATCGAATCGTATAATGCAAGGAAGAATTAGAACGAAGAACCCCCGCAGACCTCCTCCGCCAAGGTATTCAGCGCCACGCAGGTGGTGCGGGTGATGCGGATGGAAAAGCTGGCGGGGGTATCGTTGGCTGATAACAGCAACAGTTGCCCCCGCGAGCATGCATCAAAAAGATCACCGGATGGCTTATAGTATTGCGAGAAAACCTCTGAGGTCAACTGAATAACGCCATACCCCTCTCGGAGTACCACATCGCGCACCTGCTTCTCGTACTCGCTGATAAAAGGGCTGATAAGCACCTTGCCCTGACGGGCAGCTAGCACACAGTCATTCATATAACGGCGTCTCTCCAACTCTGTGAACCGCCTACGCACATGCACCACATGCATAGGGTTATCCAGCAACAGCAGATTGCCCACCGCATTGAGCGTGAACCACCCTACTCTCACCCCCCTTGTAGCATGGAAATACTGGGCGTGATGTCGGCGCATATACAACCGACGCGGATTATCCGTCAGATAGCTCAGCATGTTCTGCAGCTGGCCCCTACGCCTCAGCGGACGATCGTGGTAGCCCTTCTCCCACAGGGGTTGGAGAGGGAGGGGATGAGTCGGCAAGTTCGCCGATAGAGAGGCGGTATGTATACCGCCTGCTGAACAAAGACGTTGGACAGTCGGCATAAATGCCGACTTCATCATTTCATGATAGGCCTGCGTACAGCCCATCATAAAACCTCGCACCACCTGCCCCAGCGCGATATCCATATTCTGGCGGATGAAGATGATGCCATGGAAGTGGTCCGGCATCAGTTGGCAACTAAGCAACTGGATATCGCGTGTGCAGGTTGTGCCAAGGCGCTGCGCTTTTTGCGCAGCGAGCTCCCGCTGGAGGGCAGGTATATCCTGCCAGCAGCGCAGCACGGCCTGACCAAGCTCGCTAGGACGGATATACGCGCTATCATGGCCATCGCCGCACAGCTCGCCCAGGAGTGGGCGGCGATGCTCAGTGCAAAGTGTGATGAGGTAGATCCCCCTACCCTTGTAATCGATGAACTTGCTCCGTCGATGGGTAAGGGATAATGTTCTAAGATCCCGCGCATGTACATTATTATTCTCCATATCTGCCATTTTTCCTATTTTTCTGCAAAGATACGGCAGCAAACTGCCAAAACTTGTCAGTTTGGTGAAAAAAGTGCAAAAAAATGCAGAAAAGTGATTTTTTCTGCATTTTTTTGTTTATCTAGGTAGGCGTTGCCACAAAAAAAGGCGGTCACCCGCCTAATTCCCGCCTCTACACTCTACACCTTACACCTTACACTCTACACCAGCAGCCGACCGGCTTGCCGAACGCGAGCGGCCATATTGATTAACAATCTCTGTAACAGAATCAACAACATTAGCCGCTAGTCCCTTGTTCTGGTTTGGTATATTAAAAATATTTTCCTTGCCACAATGCCTTCAGGAAGTCATGGATATATACCAATTCTATATCATCATCCGTACGACGAGTGAAGATATCCAAGGATACCACCAACTTATGGGCTGGAGAATATTCATTGGCGAAAGAACGCAAATTTTTTAGATGCTTATTCTGTATTTCACGAGCAGATTTAATCTCAATGGCAATCTTAGCATCCCCGATAATTGCATCCACCTCCACTCCTGTATATGTCCGCCAATAACTCAATTGATTTTCATTTTGCGTATAACTGATGTATGCTACCAATTCTTGTATTACAAAATGCTCAAATGCATGCCCATATTCTGGGGTACCTTCTTCGATATGCTTACGTTTCAACATGTGATTGGTTAAGCCCACATCAAATAGATAAAACCTTGGTGCCTGCACCAAACGACGCTTTTTCGTGCGCGTATATGCAGGTACAAAACAACCTAATAGTGTATCTTCTAGAATAGAGAAATACTCCTTTACCGTATTGGCACTTACCCCACAATCCGAAGCAATGTTATTGTAATTTACCATTTCACCATTAGTCATCGCGGCAATTGTCAGAAACTGGTTGAATGATTTCATATTACGAACTAGCGCTTCTGCTTTAATCTCTTCGCGAAGATATACATCTAAATACGCAGACATTAGCATTGATGGGGCACTAGCATCATAATGGGCAGGTAGTAGTCCGTGATTAAGTGCACGATCAAGATTAAAATCAGGTATTTCTGCACTTACCAATGGGTACAAATAATATGGAACAGCACGACCACCCAGCGTATTATAACCTTTGCGACGTAACTTACGCGCACTACTGCCGCACAACACAAAGCGTAATTGTTTATCAAAAATCAGACGATGTACCTCATTGAGCAATTCTGGTACTTGCTGAATTTCATCGATAATAACTAACGCATTATCGGGTTCATGCTTGAGTACTTCGTACAACAGTGCAGGTCGCTGCTCGAAACGATTCTTCACATCGGAATTAAGCAAGTCGAATGATATCGCATCTGGGAAAAGCGACTTCAGCAATGTAGACTTACCTGTTTGTCGAGCACCAAACAGAAAGATACTATTCGATTTTGTTGCTTCTAATAATTGACGTCTTAGATACATATGTTACACTAAGTTTACTTTGCATTTCTTGCAATATTTTGCGATATTTCATTGAAAATGCGCAGTAACATTGCAAATATTCATTCATTTTCCGCTGCAAAGGTACAACAAAAAATGCACATACGCAAGTAAAGAGAGCATTTTTTTGAAAAATCATAGATTTATCTATTGAATATGTTCATCTACTGCTCGTTGGAAGCTCGCTTCATAAGAGTATGTAGAGGAATATATTTAGAAGGCGAAGCCGTATTTTTCAAAAAAGTGCAAACGACGCTGGAGTATGGGCTGCATGATGCGAACGTACTTTCGGGGGAATTGGCAAAGCCAAGGCGGCGTCCGAAGTACAACAAAAAATGCACCCTGTGCGAAGCTAGGTGCCCTCATTGTACTGCAACAACCTCTACTTTTTTCGGAGGGAACCCACCCTTAAGGGAAGGGGCGTGCCGAAAAAAGCACATATCCTCCGAACGACGCTAGAGTATGGGCTGCATTGTGCGTGAAGGAGTGCGACGGAACGCACTCCGAGTGTTGTGCCCGAAGAGTTCCCACTCTGAGGAATCAGCACAACACATAGAATGGCGCGACCCTTGCGGTCACGCAGCCGTATGGCTATAGGGTAGTGCCGTACAGGGTAGGCACGACCGCCTATGGTCTATGATATTACATCAACGATGTTGTTGCTTTATAAAGCCAAGGCAGATGTTCGAAATTACTACATTCCCTCCATTCCTGCAACTTTTTGCACAAAAAAGTTCCTTAATCAGACCCAAAAGTTTCCCAAAACAAAAATACAAGCAGCTCATAATAAGCATCTTGCATACTTTATCAACAACCAAAAGTTTTCCGTTTTTAAAAATCTGCCAATTACACCTTATTATATATAAGGTACAACAAAGCCCCCGTTCTAATAAGCGGTGAGCTTGTTTTTCGTCGTATCTCAAGTCCCTTCCTTTAGGAGGATTTAGGGGAGGCTTATAAACCAACCTTCACCCCACAAAAAAAAGGCAGTCACCCGCCTTAATCTATTTTGTTTTGGATTGCCAGCGACGTGTCGCTCTTCCAACCCAAACAAAATATCCCCTCGAATTGTCATAAATTGACAATAAAATTGACGTGAATTGTCTTTAAATATTACCCCTTGATTTTTAAATATTTTTATAGCCCTCATAAGGGCGTTAAATTCTCCCGTTCGTTTGATTCCTGCCGTAGGAGTTACGACAGGCGCTCACTATCGAACATTATTAATGTTCTTCATGTTATAAAAACGCTCCATCGCGAAAGCATTAACATCTATTTTTTATTTCCTTGCCTCATCACCTCATAACCTCATCGCCTTATCGCCTAACTATCCAGCTCCGCTACCCCCTAAACCCTAAACCGTAGGCACTCCGTGCCGTCCACTAAACCAGAAAGTGCGTCCACTAAACCAGCAGCTCCGCTGCCCCGCCTCTACACTCTACACTTTACACCCTACACTCTAAACCAGCAGCTCCGCTGCCCCTATTGCCAATCGCCCATAGCCAATCGCCTAAACAAGCTGCCCCGGCTGCCTAAAACGAGTTGAAGAGCATAAATTCCTTGCCTTTAACCTCTAACCTTTCGCCTCATCGCCTCATAGCCTAATAGCCTAATTATCCCACTTCTCTATAAATCCATTAATATCCTCAAACATCTTCTCCACCTCTTGCAAGCGCTCCTCTTCCCAGTTCCACCATTGGATGCGCTGCATAGCAGCAATCTGCTCGTCGGTCATGCGATATTTGATAATACGAATAGGACTACCTACGGCTATCGCATATGGAGGAATATCTTTGCTTACCACAGCACCTGCACCTATCACAGCACCATCGCCTATCGTTACTCCATCCAATACTGTTACATTAGCGCCGATAAAGACATCATTGCCGATAGTGGTATGTTTACTCTCTTCTACTTTAGGAGTAGTCACCAACGCAGATCCATTGATCTTGGATGGCGAATAAAACATCGGAGAGGTGCTAATACCATCAGTTGGATGAATGCCCAGACCACAGCAAAAGTTAGGACCAATAGAGCAGAACTTACCTATTGTGCAATTGGTGATATTGCTATTTTTAGCCACATAGGAGTGATCACCTATCTCTACCCCATGCAAGAAGAATGGCACATATACTCGTGCCTTAGCTGACACGTGACTATCTGCACGTTCGGATTTCACAGCAGAATATCCACACGTCTTTCCCTCTGGAATAATAGGCGTATTGAGGATATTTCCAAGCAGTTTTTGTATGTAGTATTTGAGTTTCATATCATTATTTAATTGTAGGAAGATGAAAGAAGGATAATACTTTATTAACCAGTCGCGTTCTACGTCTTTTGTTGTACCAACGACCTTGATAGAAAGCATATATCTCACGTGCAGCACGTTTATTTTCTTTGATAGGTATTCTCTCCACTTTTACATAATCCACAGGCACCACATCAAACTTATCAGTAGTGTAGCAGTTCGTGGCTTGCTCATCAAAACCAATGTTATTGGTTAATGAGTGACCGGGATACAAGGTCAAGGCTCCTCGCATAAGCATAACAGCATGCCATTTGATAAACCAGGTCTTCATTGTGCCACGATAGTTCTTCTCTAATTGAAGTTGGAGATAATCCCCTCCAAACTTATTAAATTCATCCCAACGTGTGCACCAGTAATCGTACAATGGTTTTGTGTCATCCGTATAATGTTGCCATGCACGTTGCCAGGTTGCCCAACCACCTCCTGGATATGGCACTTCATAAAAGAATGTATCTGGTAGTTTGCAACGATGTGGCCACATATATCCAGATATATGCATTACCTGCTCATCGTCCTTGTACATCTCGAGTGCATCATTCATAAAACGAAGATAACCCTTAGAAGTAATAATATCATCCTCCATCGTTATCACTCGTCCGTATTGATTAACGATTTCCGTGACTGCACCAACAATGTTTTTTTTTAGACCAACATTCTCTTCGTGTTCTACCACATGCACCTCCTTGCACCATTGGCGTTTGCGTACTACTTGACGAACTTCTGTAATCTTCTGGAGCATCTCTTCCGATGCATCAGCTTTTGGACCATCGCAATAGATATATAGCGTGCTCTGATCCGCCAACTCATTGCGAGATAGGGATTCCAAAGTCTGCTCTACATGCCATGGACGATTGTAGCAGAAAACGATTATGGGGGCTAATGTAGTCATCTTTTTAAATATTGCGTTAATAATTTATCTGCCATCATTGAATTGAAAAACACATGATCAGATTTTAGCATTTGGTAATTATATTGACCACACATTTTCCAAATAAAATCAAATGGTGGTTCAAAACCACGCTTGCGGGCATATAGAATATAGTCAGGTAACAATCCATGCATCACCTCCTTCTGGAATCGCTTAGATACTTTTGGATCAAACTTCATATCCAATGGCAATGAATCCAAAAACTCTACCAATTCTGCATCTAGCAAAGGATAACGCAATTCCACTCCACATGCTGCTCCTAATTTATTTCCTAAATATACACAAAGCTGATTAGCAAAAGTAGCAAACTTATTGTCATACACCTCATTCACTCCTGCTGTATAAGGGAAACTAGGTGCTTGTACATCAATATCACGAAAAAGTATGGTTTCTCCATCATGTTGCATCGAAGCGGTAGTCGCAAACTTTTTGTAATCATCATATGTCCATGGCGTTGGCAATTTATCATCTTCCAAAATAGGATAATTCGCCATCAGCACATAGCGCCAATTCCTCGTCATAAAACGGAGATATTTTCGCCAATTCTTCTTCAGAGGGAAACAGGTATCAAAGTCACGACGCAGTTGCAAGGCATATGCTTGTGCATTATCATCCTTGTAACTATAGAAGAGTTCATCACCACCTAATCCACTCAATATCACTTTGAATCCCATTTCTGCGGCTTTTTTATATAAGGCAAATTGCGACATCGATGACACATCAAAACATGGTTCATCAATATATGGCAGATATTCATCAAAAAGTACCTGAAAATCAACAACATACAATTCTACCTCATGATAAATCAGCCCGTGTTCTTCTGCAAATCGGCGAGCTATAGCCCGTTCATCACAGATGAATTGTCCTTTGTACCCAGCCGAAATCACATGCACCTCTTGTTGGCATTCTTTAGCAAACAATGCCAATGTGGTAGAGTCAATACCACCACTCAATAAAACTGCCACTGGTCCATCTGCTTTCATGCAACGCTGCACAGACGCACGAATAATACGTTGTACTTCGGCAATTGCTTGCTTTTTTGTACCTTTATAGGAAGGGGTATAATCGCGCTTCCAATATGTATGCAAGCGCAATCCATCTCTATCCACTATTGCATATTCACCTGCACGAAGACGTTTAATCTGCTCAATCCATGTATGCTGAAGATCCATAGGATAATTATGGCGAATGGGTTGTGCTAGTTCGTGCGCACGAATCTGCGGATGTTTTATATGTTGCAATACATCGCTTAAACTACTTGAAAATACAACTCCAGTAGACAATTGTGCATAATACATCTGTTTCTCCCCTACTCGATCACGAGAAACTAGTAGTTGCTGTTTATTAGCATCATAAAGGCAAAAGGCAATAGCACCTTGTAGATGCTTAACACATTCTACGCCATACTGCTCATATAGCGGAATGATTTGCTCCGCCATCTGATAGGAACTGTCTTGGCACACCACCTGAATAGACTTATCTGCGCTGTGCAGACATTGCTCCTTCATGGTGCATGTAAATGACGTGAAATTATATAATGCTGAAATTATTGGCATACTATAGTAGTTTTTTTATCTTTCGTTCCATTTTGTAAAACAACAAAACTATTGCATGTAATAGTTTATGCTTTTTCAACCATTCTAATATATACAGATCCTTTGCTTTACTAGAATATAAATCATAATCTACGACAAAAGCTTTATACGGAGCGAGTATACGTTCCTTTTCTTTGATATATGAATCAGCTTGATGCTCTTTTGAAGAAATACCATCCAGATTATAATCGGTAGTTATCACATCTATCTTTTGTGTACTCGCCCCATTATCAACAATTGCTCGATACCAAAACTCAATATCCGCATTATATCGGAAACTTTCATCATAGTACCCATAATGCTCAAAAAGAGATTTGCGGATGAAGGTAGATTGATGCGCTAGACCTACCATATATAGTGTGCCAAAAGTAACCTTCTCTGGCGGATTACTAGTCCATACAACTTTCCCATTATCCGACACATTACATCCTGCACAAAGAATATCAGCAGTACATTCATTCTCGAATACCTTTTCAAGTACATCTTCACTAATCAAAAAATCTCCACTATTCAAGAACAATAGATATTCCCCATGAGCCATTCTGATACCTTTGTTCATCGCATTGTAAATTCCTGTATCGGATTCTGAGATCCACTTTAGGTGAGAGGCGAGAGGCGAGAGGTTAGAGGCGAGGGATTGTTCATATTCACGAATAATCTCTACACTACCATCTGTACTTGCACCATCCACAATGATATGCTCAAAATCCGTGTAAGTTTGCGCAGCAACAGAATCAAGAGTATTCTTGAGCCCAGTAGCGTTGTTATAGTTGATTGTTATGATTGATAGTTTCATATTCGTGCTTTAGTTAATTTGGCTAGTAAATTGACTATATTTTTATTATAAATCACTCTTGTAATATATCGTCTATTCAAAATAGGATATTTTTTCAACAATCGGTTCAAGCGCTCTCTCATATGCATACTACCCCATTTATTCTTCATGCGTTGATAAGCATTATAAAAACGTACATCGTCCCACAACCATGATAATCCATATGCTATTTCATTATCTAAAAGTGGATAAAGAACTTTATCAGTAACCTTATACTTATCAATTCCTGCTTTAATGGTTACAACTTGCGATAAGTGTTTGACTTCGGAATATGTAACTAATACATTTGGAATAGCATATTTGCGTAATGTCATTAATTCATCATCATCGGCTCCATAGAAATCAAACACTTCATCAAACCTACCTACAATATCAAACACCTTTCTCTCCCATACAAAGCACCAAGCTGCAAAGTGGCGCTTGTTTTCCCAACCAATATAATATGGTTTGGTAGATGGCATTTCCTCTTCTGTCATCATTGGATAACTACGATCCAAAGGAGAGAAGCACATAAACTTAGGATGTTGCTCTTTTACACGCTTGATTGCTTTCCACCAATTAGGTTGGAAAACAATGTCATTATTGCAAAAAGCAATGAACTCGCCTGCAGTATTATCCAAACCGATATTGAAGAAGCGATGAAAGCCAAACTTCTCTTCTGGAATCATAATGCGCACTCGTGTATCGTACTGGTAGGTTGCATTGCGATTGCTCTCCATCAGCAGTACTTCTAATTCTCCATCAGTCCATTGCTCCGAAGCAAAAAGCGAATCCAGACAACGAGTATTCATTTGATACACCTCATCGTCTAACGCATAGGATAATATGATAACACTTAGTTTGGGCATTTATATTTTATTGTTTCTCATTTCCTTAACCATTTAAATGGTTTTAGCAACATTTTTCCTAGTCGATATGCACGAGAAGAACGGATTTCATTCTCTTTATCTAAGATTGCAGCTTTCACTTCTTCATTGGCACTTGCTAAAATAATGTTTTGAAAATCATTAAAAGAAATATCATCTACTGGCAAACCACGACGTATACAGGTTTGATGTCTCAAAATAATATTCCAATAATCGCACCAAAATTTTCTAGAACTTAGTGATGTTGGACTATTTCTGTATTTATATGTTAACTTATCAATGACAACTATTTTACCTTGTTCCTCTAATCTAAAGTAAAGATCTTGATCTACAGCAGCTTTTAAAGAGGTGTCCAAGCCACCTGTCTGTTCATATGCAGAACGACGAAAAACTGCAAAATGTTCTGGAGAATAATCACCTCTCTCCAAGTAGGACAATCCATTCAAATCTAGCTTTCTCGCTTCATTAACAATGTTCATTTGTGCATCGCACATGTAAAATCTAGAAAAAGATAAGACATTGTCATTACTTTTAGACAAACTCGATACAGAATCATATAATGCATTTGACAATAATTCATCATCTGGATCTAAGTAACCACAATACACACCATTGGCCTTTGTTGCACACATATGTTTTGTATAAGCACATCCATGATTTTTATCATTATAGTATATGTGGATACGTTCGTCTTTCTCTAATTCTTTATATAATTCACGTGAATTATCTGTAGACGCATCATCCACCAATATAATCTCCCAATTGGTATAAGTTTGCTGACGAACACTTTCTATAGCGTCCATTAGATATTTGCCATTATTATAATTGGCAATCAGTACAGAGAAAAGTGGTTGTGATTGCATTAAAAAATTACTCAATTAATTTATTTATCTTATATTTTTCCCAAACAGCCTTTATCTGAACATCATTTCGACATTTTTCATTGTTGGCATTCTCATGACACAGACTCACAGACCGTCCTGATTCTATATCAACAAAATCGTCACCTCGTAATGACTTTGTATATGATTTTGCAACTTTTATTTTATTTAATAATAACATAGCATTAAACCAGACATCATCTGCATATTTACATATATCCATAAAGACATCCTCATTTAAAACTTCATCTGAAAAAATATGAGGAGGATACAAAACGCCACCAACACCGACAAGAAAATTCAGTTGACTATCATCATACTTATTCACACACCAATCCCAATCCATATATGAGATCGGCATATTGCTTTCATCTAGTTTCATGCGATGAATACGATTAGAGAATACAACATTGGGATTGGACTTATGAGAATTAATTAATTTTTCTAGAAAATCAACATCATACATCGCATCATCATCAATAGTTACGACAATAGAATTAGGATATTTTTGTATAGTTGGAATTAGTTTCTTATAGGAACGAATATCTTTACAATACGAGATCTCTAACCCACGAGCAACTTGTTTTTGTAAAGTAATGGGAAGTGATTTACCTATAAACTCATCTTCAGCTAACCAAAGAACTATACGATTAGGTTTAATAGTACCTTGCATGATAGATTCTATGGATAGAAAAACATCATGAATGCGAATACTATGTGTTGTTAACGACACAACCACTTCATGCTCACAAAACATAATAGATGTAACCCCCATTTCATTAGAGTTTAACACTTTATCTTGTAAATATTGTGAACGCACAAATTCTTTTGTCGCAACCTTTTCTAATAAAGAAACTTGCGCGTTTTGAATATCTAATTTTAATCCTTCTATTAATCTTTTTGTATTTCGATCGTGTCGAAAAAGATTGGAAAGGTATCGTTTTAATCCCATTACTAAATAGTTTTTATTATTTTTTAATTATCTGTTTGATTTTGTTTTTTATTGATTTGTATCGACAAAATACATTAAGAAAGACATAACTTTTCAAGAAGAACTTTGCATCATATTTGAAGCATTTGATTAGTAAATCCAAAGCAATTTTGTATTTTTTTTGCTCTTTGGCAGCTAGAAATCCATTGAAGCAATCAACAACTTGGGTTTTATTTCTTTTTTTTATTATATAATGGGGGATATTAAGTTTGTCATACATATTATTATTATAAGTCTCTACTAAATATGCCCATCTAACCTTATCAGTTTCTGTAATTCCTGGACCTCTTCTATAAACAGAAGAAATAATATTTTCGTAATGAACCTTACCATGCTGAGCCATAAAAGCCCATATAAAAGTATCAAATTTAGGTCCATCTAATTTATTAATACAACTAAACAAACTAGCGCGCATTAATACTGAGGAAGTATGGAATTGTCGAACAAATAAAAGTTCTTCCATTGTAACATCCCTTGTATTTGCATCTGAAAAATCTCGCGATAATCCATCAGAAAACACCACAAGACTATTTTCAGTACACATACTATAGTTTGAATCTGCCTCCATAAAATCAACCTGTCTTTGTAGTTTCAACGGATCTGTCCAATAGTCGTCTCCTTCGCACATAGCAACGTACTTAGCACCTGTAGCTTCAATGGCTGCACTCATGATACGTCCTAAAGAACCATCATGCTTAGAATACTGATTTTCAGTTTCATAGATTGGTTTGATGATATCAGGATATTTTTCCTCATACTCACGAATGATTGCAACAGAGCCTTCCGTGGAAGCATCATCATGCACAATAGCCACAAACGGAAAATTCGTTTGCTGCATTACAAATCCCTCTAAACAATCCCGCAGATATGGTTCGTGATTGAAGACAGTACAGCGTATTGCCACAACAGGTGAAAGATACTTATTTAGTTCTATAAAGTTTGTGTTCTTTCGATTTACGATAAATCCAAGCTTTGTATAAAAGTTTAGTAAGTTTTCATCACAAGCCACTTCTAAGGAAATCATCTTCATTGATTTCTCACTTGAGAAATCCGTTGCTTTACCTATCAATTTAGTTGCAACACCTCGGTTTTGACATTTAAGATCAACAGAAACATTTGTAATGAATGCTTTTTGAGTGTCACGATTAATATAATAGGCTACTAAACCTATTAACTCATTCTCCAACCACGCTTCTTCTCTTTCTGCTAATGAGAATAGTTTTAGAGAATATTCCTCTAGACTTACCCTTTGAGATAAATCTTGTACAAAAGCGGAAGAAACCCTTTGAAGGTGATGTAAAATTTCCGATTGCGAAGCCGTATTATGTTTAAAGCAGATACTCATAACAATTCTAGAGTTCTTTTAGCAGATCAAAATTTTTACGAATTAAATCTTTGATGTAAAGATTTCTTTCTGCTAATTTATTTGATAATTTAGTTCTATTCTCCCAACAATTATCAACAACTTTTATCAAATCTTTTTTATTAGCAGGATTGGCTACATACTTCTCCACAGAAGCAACACGAGCAAAACCTTGGAGTTTATGAGCCTTTGGTTCATGACCATAATCTATTATTACTGTAGGTATATTTTGAGATAGTCCAGCAACAGCTGCATGAACTCGACCAGATATAAGCATGTCAAAATTAGCAATAATACCCTTTGTTATTTTAGGGGTATACAAACCATCCATCAAATAAACAGAGTCTGCAACATCAGTCTTTTGTAGAATATGATATAATTGCTCTACAATAGGATAATCTCGTCCTTTTATTGGGGTGAAATTTGGTGGCAAGATAAAACCATTTGAATGCGACATAAGGCATACATCAACATTATAGTCATGAATTATATGAGTAATTAGTTCTACATACTGTTCAAATTCTTCATCACGCCAATCTTCTCTATTAAAAGGTCCTTCTATCATATTCCAACCACACAACACAAATCCTACAACTGGTTTTGTTTTATATTCTAATGGCGTTCCCTTTATGTAAGATAAAACGTCATCTTGAGAAGCTGGTTCAAACATAAAAGCTGGACATGCTAAGTCAACTACTTTGGAGGTATTAAATCCATAATTCTCTAAAATCCCACGACTAATAGGCTCCCTATTAGTAACTAATGAAAAGTTTTCAAAAACCTCTTTTGCTAATGGTAGAATAGTGTCTTCATTAAATGGACCTGGAGAGCCAGCTAACATTACAATTGGTTTCCCTAACAATTGTACTACTCTATCTTTTAAAAGACCAATATAAAAACGGTTTGGACCTACTAGATCTGCATTTTTCCCCCATATATCTCCAGAAAAATCTATTACTAAATCTGATTGTAAAACCTCATCTATAAAAGGGGTACTTGTTGGTAGGTTATGATTAGATTGATATTCTAATGCAAAAGATAATTCTTTTTTTGCTTCTAATATGTAATTTTCATCCCATGAATAGTAATACTCCATAGGTACACACTGTATCATCTCTCGATTACAAAACTCTGCGGACATCTGAAAAGTAGTCTTGATGCTCGCTTCTGGAAATACACGATGTAATTCTCGGAAAAATGGTTCTATGATATAGTAATTACCTATATTACCAAATTCCATTCTACCCCAATGAAGAGTACATTGTCCTATTACAAATATATGTTTCATTTTACAACAACATTTAACCATTCGTGTTGAGTTGCTAATTTAGCTAACATCATTTCTTCTGTAGGGAAACAAAGTATCACAGAACCAACAGCATAACGAGCACTATCAAAAGTATGAACTTCATCTCCAGGTTGAACCCATATATCCAAATCGCGTATATAAGGTTTAACATCAGTAGAAATCTCTAAATCTTGATATATTCCACTTTTATAACTATGTAATATAATTTCTGCCCAATGACCATTGTATGACCAATTTTTAATCTCTTTTATTGGAATTCCCAATGCCCCACGAACTGCATCTGTAATCATATCTACTCCTGTAGCATATCGGACTACTTCCGCAAGACGATTTCCACCTCCACGAGGGCTGACCTCCATAATATATGGTTTCCCATCGGTTCCTAGGCGCGTTTCTATATTATAAATGCTCGTTTGCATTCCAAGCAATGCAATAAGTCTCTGCAATTCATTAGACAATTCACATTCAACCTCATTTCCCATAGTAGAAGGCCAACTAAAAGCAGCAGGAGCATATGGATTGACAGCATTTTCATCAAAACGTTGACTTGAATAGGTAATAATTTGAAATTTACCATTCAAGGAAAAACAATCAGAATCCGATGAACATCCTACTTTCTCAATCCACTCTTCAATAATAAACTCACCAGATATAGAAAATTCTAAAGCAAAAACTATTGCTTCATGCAATTGTTCTACACATTCGACTTTCGTAACTCCTTTACTTCCAGCAGAATCTACGGGTTTGACAATCACAGGAAATTGCCAATCACCTCTTTCTTTACAAGCATCCTCTACACTTAAATAACTTTTAGCTTTAGGAACATTGAACCCATTTTCGGCAAGAAATTGTCTAAATAGCCCTTTGTTCTGTAATATCTGAATGGACTCATATGGTCCAGGCATTGGCAACCCAAGTTGGTCTGCTACATATCCTGCCGTAACCACTCCAGAATCAGTAAACGTTAGTATTCCATCTATTTCACACCTTTTTGCTATCTCCAAGACAGCTTCTTTATCTATGGTACTAGCATATTGATACTCATCAGAATAGGTATGAGCAATATTATCTGGCAAATAATCAACTGTTATCACGTAGCAACCCAACTCATGCGCAGCCTTTATAACAGGTATGAGCAAGTGATCACCACCTAGTAATAATATTTTCTTTTGACTATTCATTTTACTATTTAGTTCTTGTTTTATTTCGACATAAATTATATTAGGTATGATGTGTAGGTGGAAAGGAAACTACGCAAGCCAGCGTCTTTCTCTAACGATATGTAACACATAATCTCTAACTAAAACAAAAGACTGGAACTCTCCCCCAAACAATCCTTCTTTGAATATCTGATGTTCACATTTCTGATGATTTATATTTTCTAATAATTCATATAATTTAGTCGTTTGATAGGAATAGCTATCTATTATTGTAGCATATGTTCCTAAAGGAACCCAATCTTTATGAATAGAGGTTTCATCATGACACAAACTATAATTATAATTTAGTGAAAACATTATTTCTGCAATAGCAAAAAATTCATTAAATTCTGTCTGTTTTATATTTACAAAAAAAGATGCTATACTTCCTTTCAGATACTCACTAAAAGGGAAATAATAGCTTTTATTTATCCATTGGTTAACCTCATATGGGGCATACTTACATGTATGACAATTTTCAAACCAACATGTAAGATGACTATGATACTTATCACATATCTTAATCTGGAACAGTCTTTTCAATATAGAATACTTTTTATATATAATACACACAACACCTATACTGTAAAAATAAACTAATATCGGTATTATATTCAATGTGTATGTATTATCATAATAACTACTGGTAGTATCTGGATACATATTTTCAAGCAGAACCTTAAATGTATCCTCTAATATGATTTCGTCTTCAGCCTCTACCCAACGAGCAAGTGTGATAGAAGCGTGTATTAACAAGTCCAAATTATTTGTTGCATTTCGGAATGCTTCCTTAAACAAATCTCCGTCAAAAGGTTGATTCGTATATATAATAGTATTCTTTTTAACCTGCTTTGTTAGCGATTCAAATAAATCATATAACTTAATCCGATATTCTGGTTTTGACAAATATCTCTTGACTTGTGCAATAAGGATATCTCTATCTAATGCTTGTTCTTTAGAATCTTCTATTGCTGATACTTTTTCATATAAATTAGAGAAAAAAACATCGGCATTTGCAATTGATATTAATTTACTCTGTTCTGATAATTGCACCAAATCATTTAATCCTGAAGAGGGCTGGTTAAGATAAGTATAATATGCTGGGTATCTTCTATTTGTTACAGACTTTATCTCATTTGTCAAAGCCAGATCCCAATCTGCAGACCATCCACATGTAATCAAGCCGAAGTCACTAATGATCGTATGCAGATAATTCAAAATTTCAGTAGGATACGAACTCAATTCCACATCCGTATTACGAAATTGACAATCTTTATAATCTCCATTGAGTTTTAATATTGTAAACGGAGCATGTGGAATAGGAATAGCATGCGCTAGATCTTCTTTGCAACGAACTATTTGAGGAGTTACACCTTCATTCTCTAATGCCAATTCTAATAAACGATCAAAGTTCGTTGTCACAACCATTTTGATATAACCTTTCTTGGCAAGTTTAGCTATCGCTTTATGAGCTACTGTTGGTTGCTTCAATCCTGTTTCTGTTTCATCATCATTTGGTTCAAAATACGGAAGCATTAAGTTGACTCTCTCAGATGATGTTTCTACCAGTTTAGATAAAATCAATGAGTATGATGGTTCCTCACTATATTTATTACGATACCATGTGTCCCAATCACCTGCGATCTCTTCTCCTAAAGCAGCAGCTAATTTATGAACTAGATCCTTTGTTATAGCCCATGCAGTAGGAATACCCGCAGAAACAGATATTCCAGACCCTAACAACAAAGCATATACCCCCTTGTTGGACTGCATCGAAAATGCTATTTTAGTACAATCATCCATAAATAACGAGAACAATTTTATCATTTATTGTTTATCTGCTATCATTTAATTCAATGCATCTAGCATGATATCTATACCTTCTTTGTATTCAAATAGTGATTTCACAATTTGTTTAATCACAAGATGCTCCAATTTATATACAATAGTTGCATCTGGAATATTACCGCTACTATCAATATAGATATGATCCGCATCATTATGAATAGCCGCTATCACATAATATGATATTGGAATGGCTATCCCATAATCATATTCCATCTTTTCAAACTTCTTTTTCGTCTCTTTTGTTTTCTCAAACATTTCCCGTTGTTCTGAAGTTTTCAGTTGTTTGTAAATATTTATTTCACTTTTCAGACGTACAGCAACCGCTACTGCATATGGATCGTATTCTTCTGCGCCTTTAATATACTTATTAAGTTCTTCAATCAAATACGTATGGAATTCTATTCTTCGTCCCCATGAAAGTCTAGTGCCATCTATTGCATATATTCGTAAAGACTCTGTCAAATCTACTTCCATTGGTGAATAATGCAACACATAATGAGATATTTTATCATATAACTCTTTTTGTTCTGGAATTTTCCTATCTAAATTTTGACGCGTCGCGATAAATTTCTTCATACAATCATTCGGCAAAGCTTTCACTGGTTTTAAATACTGCACATTCAGCACCTTATGATTTAGAACTTTTGATCGGAAATTATCTTGTGATAAATGAGTCAACCATATGATATAAAGATTGTTTTTATGTTTATTTAAGATTTTTGTAAGATAATATTGAGCTACCAATATGTTCGCGTCGTCTAAATAATCAAAAATCTCATCAATTATCAATAACCCTTTCTGTAATGCACTAGACACCCTTGCATCAAATCCTATAAGGTCAACTATAAATGTCAATAAATCTCGCTGACCATTAGAGATGTTACGTGCTTTGGGATATGTTACATACAGTTTTCCTTTTTTTTCGACTAATTTTAGGTTCTGCCAAGTATTATTTAGAATTTTCAGTTCTTCCAATACACTACCCCTAAATCGTAAATACGAAGCATACTCGCATGCATTTCTGAAAGCTCTAGTATCTTGGTAATAAATATCAATTAATTGATGAAATACAATAAAAGTATGCAATCTATCTCTATTTGTATATTTCCTATAGAAACTTGCGAATTTTTTATAATGTTCATCAGCCTCTATCTTATCAAATATATTAACATCATAATTTTGGATTAAAGCATTGACTGTACCATGATAGTTAGTTATATATCGCAGACATTCATCCATTATTGCGCCTCTAAATACTTGAGTATGAAAAGCAGTAAATACAATACTAAAATCTTTTAAATCTGCACAGAAGGATAAACTACTTGTCATAAAATCCAATGAATTAGAAAGAAGGAGTTTCTTCGAGCCAAACACATCTTTTTCCGACTTGGATATTTTTTTAAAGAGTACCTTTTCTACAGATTTTCCCAATTCTATATCTTGAATATTCAGATACTTCGTTACTGGAATAGCTTTTCCCATTCGTTTTGCAGAAGCATATACCCCTAATCGGCTATGTATCGAATGTACGAATAGATGAGAAGATATATCGTTTCGTGTTTCATCTGCGGAATAAGTGATACCATCTTCTGTTATAGATATAAAAGGATGTAACGCAGGATCCTCTTGATTTTTATCTTCATCTCTTACTGCCAAACTATTTGCATTCAACGCACTAAAAGCAGTTGTCAATGATGTCTTTCCAAACCCATTCGGTGCAATAAGCAAATTTATCTTATTCGGTAACAAAGTCACAGCCAAACTTTTACCTACTGCATCATACCCTTTTATATTTTTGATCGTTATGTTGGATATCATATTTATGATTAAAAAGTATCATCCTCAAAAATCTCTCGTAAGAATGTTTCCATAATTTCTGTAACACACATCAAATGCTTGTCATTATATTCGGAATATAGAGTAAATGATGCCTCCTTTATTACAGCATGGAAATACATATTTCGCAGGAAATATGCATACCATAACAAAAAAATAAACTTTTCAACATTGACCTTCGATGCATCCTCCCTTGTTGTTGTCAAGTATGTATGAACATTTGATTTGATGGTTGCAGCATCAGTTGCTGCAATGCTATCTATTTTAGAACCTATCACATCCTCATTTTGACGAATTAGATTCAGAATTTCAGATTTCGTAAAATTACTCATCCAGTTCATGATTGAAGTACTTCTTTTTAGGTGTTCTATTTTATCAATAAGAAAAGATTTAAATTTAAACATTTTGTCATTTAAATCAACTGCATTTGCGCAAGAACAAGTCTGATTATATTTATCAGTATGAAGCAATACATGACTTATCATACCTCGAATACCAGCATTATCACTACCTGTACCTGTTAAATTTCTAAACAAACAATTGTATGCGCGCCATAAACACTCAAATTTATGATATGGATGCAATGAATATTGCTCACGCAAAAAATAAGACATAGCTATGCGATAGCTATAATCCTTTTGTACGTGCCCCAGTCTCCTAATAACCACATCTATTGGTAATGATTTAATAAGATGAGTACGATCTGGGAATGGTTGCTTAAATGTTTTTATTTCTTTATAATAATGTGTTTTGGTATTAGGTTTCTTTCTATACATGCTAATGCTTTTAACTTTTACACATTTATCACACGTTAAACAATACAATAATATTGCTTTCATAATTTGAATGTGGATAGAATTTCCATTACCATATATTGCACTTGTCTTGTCTGGTAAGTAGAAGTTTCTTTGCGCATTTATTCGAACTACACATCTATCTCTAAAATTAAGAGTATCTTTTTGAGTTGTATACTTACTATACAAAACTTGTAGCTCTGATTTATTTTCTAGAACTAGATTTTCGCCAGAAAATCGAATTGTGATTTTGTAATTATAGTGATTTGGCATATATATTAATTGTTTGTTATCTTTGCAATACTTTTGATGTGTATTCTTTTTAGGAAACGAGTCAAAAAAGTACGCTCTTAAAGATTATGTATCAGTAATAGAGTCAACCTTTTTCAAGCTTAGTTATATGACTTTCATTGATTCTTCTCTCGGTCATCTCTCGGTGATGGGTCGGTTGGTAATCTACTATTAAATCAAAGTATTATTCCGTTATATTCTCTATTTGAGTAAGCCATTCATTAAATCGTGGACATTTTGTTCTGATAGTTTCAATACCTATAGTTTCGGCTATGATATTTCCGTACACGATTTTATTATAACCTTTAATAATTCGTAATAATCGATGAGAGGGAGAGGTTTCTGGACTATTGTTAATCATTTCTGGATTCGGATTCCCACTGATTACCTCTACTAATTCTTGCATTCCAACTAACTCATCTTGGGGAATTACTTGCCTAAACACATCCACGTCGCAAAAAAGCAATCCTTCAAATTCATGTAATTGGATATATGGAATAAAACGATAACGCAAATTCTCATCAATATCTGATTGCATTTGAGTTTCAAGAAAACTCATCCGTTCATTCTTATTAACAATTGTTTGTGCTTCAGTCCATCCTGGAAATTGGTATTTCTCATACAAGCCGTAATAATCTATCAATAAGGTGACATATGCTTTTCGATCTTCACGCAAAGTGGTTTCTATTTGCTTCTTTAATCGATCCCAACGAACAATACCCCCATTGGAATGCTTAATCCGAGTTGCGTGAAGAAATATTTCCATAGATTGGAAATGCTTCGTTAATGTTTTATCGCAAAACTCCTGCTCTGTCTCGCCTTCACATATAATTACTATCCTTTTCATAATACTTAATTGTTATTAGGGTGCCCACCTGAAATTATATTTCGTTTCCACAAATCGTCCAATGTATAATCTTCAAGCCACTCACCTAGTTGGTCTGCAGATAAACGGTTATAAACACTTTCTCCTTGTTTCTGATCTACAGTCAAAACATCTTCTGGTTGGAAATGACCAATCAAATCCGTTGATTGTGTTGCAGCAATTACCTGACAGCCGCGCTGTGCGGCTGATTTAATCATTCCTGCCAATTTTGCAATAGCAAATGGATGCAATCCCAACTCTGGTTCGTCAATAATAATTGTCTGAGGTAATGATGGTTGCAAAAACAAAGTAGTAAGTGCTATAAATCTTATAGTTCCATCTGATAAATCATTTACTCTGTATACAACGCCATATTTATCTTCCCATTGCAGTCTAATATTATTTTCAGTATCCGGTACTAATTTAAAATTATGGAAGTAAGGTGCTACCGATTGAATAGTTCTTACTATTCTATTGTATACAATCAAGTTAGATTGTTGGATTCCATATAGAAAAGCTGCTAAATTTTCACCATCGTGATACAGTACATGTCGTCCCGTTTCTACATTTGACACCTTGGTAAATGGAGAATTCTTACTTGTATCATGGAAATGATATTTTTTCAATTCTTCTAAATACTTACGAATATATTCAGCACGAGGAATCGCATTGTATTGCAATTTAGACTCCGAAGAAAAAGATGAAATATCATACGCATTGGGTGCATACGGATTTTTATCATACCATAGGTTTTCTTCTGTTATAATGAATTTGTCTTGTCCCGAAGTTAACACGAAAGAATAAGCGTTGCTATTTTCGAATGTTAACTTTACAGACATTTTATCCGTTATTTTTCGACCTTGAAAGAGAAATGAGTCCATTCCACCATTTAACGACACATGCTCTTGTAAATTTCTTGCGTACATAGCACGTAAGAAAGTAAAGAATGATAACAGATTGGATTTACCACTTCCATTTGCACCAATCAATAAATTAATCGGTTGCAAGGTTATCGTCTGATTCTTTATTGATTTATATCCTTCAATTTCTATTTTTTTCATATTTAAGAATTTATATTGATTACATAAAACCTATATGCCATATTTTTTACATATATTCAGTTATCCTATCTAACCGTCTGCAAAGTTACAAAAAACTTTTGGATTATGCAAATTACAATACTTCTACAGCGTTTCTAATATTGTGTTTGCGATGTGTTCTACATCCTCAACTGGTAACGTGTAGTATAATGGCAAGCACAATATGCGTGAGGCGATATCCTCTGATATTGGCATCGCCACATAAGGTACGATATCCTTAAAAGTATTCAATGATGGATAGAAATACCTGCGGGCAAAGACATGCTCTGCTTGCAAGGCTTTCTCTACACGCAAGAGTGTTTCTTCTGAATCCAAAATCACTGGGAAATAGCTATAATTGCAACTATCCTCGTTAATCTTTTGGAAATGCAAGGTAGGATTAACCTCCAGCAATTGCTTGTAAAGCATATATTTTTCTTTGCGGTCGTCCAAAGCGGCTTGCAGGTATTTCAAGTTCGCCAAACCTACAGAAGCGTGCACCTCAGTCATCTTCAAGTTAGATCCCTCTTCTACGATGTTCGTTTTATCTTCAGAGAAACCAAAGAAACGGATGCGCTTCATCTTGGCATCCAAGTCTGCATCATTCGTGAAACATCCACCACCCTCGCCTGAATTTAGCATCTTGGTTGCGTGGTAGCTCGTACAAGAAACATCGCCATAGGAGAAAATACTTTTACCTTTGTATTCAACACCTACAGAGTGGCATGCATCATAAATGACCTTTAGATTGTGTTTCTTAGCAATGGCCTCAATAGCTTCAATCTCACACGTATTACCAAACACATGCACAGGCATAATAGCTACGGTTTTGTCCGTTATAGCAGCCTCAATCTGAGCAGGATCGATATTGAGTGTATTAGGATTGATATCCGCATATACAGGCGTACAACCTTCGTACATAATTGCACTAGTTGTAGCTATAAATGAGAATGGCGAAGTGATGATCTCACCCTTCAGCCCCAAAGCACGGATGGCCAACTGCAAAGCTATTGTACCATTGACTACAACGGTATGGTTAGCTACTCCATGCCACTCTGCTACCTCACGCTCAAACTGCTGAAGCAGAGGACCATTGTGCGTCATTACGCCAGAGTCCCAAACCTTTTGCAAATATTCATTTACCTCACTCAATGGCGCCAGAGTAGGCATTGTTACATATATATTCTTGCTCATAATTATCTAGTTGCTATAGCTTGTTCTTTAATACGCATCAAAACTTTAGTTTGATTTAAAAATTCATTTCTCCACTCTTCTGCATGGGTAGCATAATTAGCCACAAAATAGCGCATCTCTTCCTCAAAGTGATTACATGCAGGCATAGTATATGATTGCTGTCCTTCTTGTTTTTCAACCACTAATGTACTACAAAAATCAGGTGGCAATGCATAAGCACGTTCCAATGACAACACACCTTTGCTACCCCAAAGAACTTGCTGACTCTTGTATTTATTGTTGAAGCCTGTTACCAGATTCGCTACTCTACCCTGACCAAAATCTAGCAAAATAGTAGCATGTGTCTCCACCTCACGACCTTCCTCTTTACTCAATACAGCATATACATTTTGTGGTTCGCGATTGTAGAAATGACGGGCAGAATGCACCAAATACGCACAAGCATCCAGTACACATCCTCCTCCCAGCGCTTTCTTATAGCGGAAGTCCGTATCTGCAATTGGAGGAAATCCAAACCAGCCTTGGAAGAGTTGTACATCGCCTATGGTTCCGTCAGCAATGAGTTGATTTTTGACCTTATGCTGCTCGTGGAATTGGTACATAAATCCCTCAAAAATAGGGATATTGTATTGAAGTCCTAATTCCGCTATGCGCTCTGCATCTGCCATTGAACCAGCCAAAGGCTTCTCGCACAAAATATTTTTGCGATATGGAGCGACTTGTTCTACGATCTGAACGTGGATAGCATTAGGCGTAGAAATATATACCGATTCAAACTCATATGTATCCAGCACATGTTGTAGATCTGTCTCGAATGGCAGACCAAAGCGCTCAGCTACGATGGCACGTTTATTCTCATCGGTATCTACAACGCAGACAACCTCTGTTACGCCAGAGTTCATCAAAGCAGGAATAGAGCAACGTTGCGCTATATTGCCACATCCTATTACGATAAATTTCATCATATGTATTTGATAGCAGCAATCAAACTGCGAGCTTGAATATTTAAATAATTGTTATAGCGTAAAAAGTCATTAATCTGCCCCAAAGTCAACCATTGGTAGGTAGCAGGAAGTTCAGTTGGGAAATTATCATCTGCTACGATTAGCATATTGCGATTTTGCTCGTGGTAGAAACGACCACCTTCTTCTGATTGCAAGGTATCAAACACCACTTGATCAGGTGTAGCATTGAGCACATAGTCTGTAAATGGAGGCTTAACAGCAGACGCTTGAACATTACCTGTTAAGCATTGTACTGTGGGCGCTAACTCAAACACATCGAGGTTTCCGCACTCCAATTTGGCTTGTGTAAGGAAATGCAATACACCATCTATCTCTTTGATAATGAACGCACATAGACCTTGCTGCATAGGTTGCACCAAAGGTTGGCACCATGAACGAACTTCGCGGTTATCAATATTAACTCGTACGCCTAAAACACGGAAGTATTTTTCGTCTTTTCGTACAATCTCGCTATCTTTACATTCCCAATCTTTGATTTGATTGAGTGGTACGGATTGTACAGACAAATCGTAACTAGCTTTGAGGTTCGTTAACCATGATAAGACCTCATGCATTGTTCTAACTCCGGTCTTAGTTTGCGCAGAGCGCATCATGCTTTGACCAAGAGCAGACATCTGTTGTGTATGTGATTCAGAACATGCATATTCCGTAAAATCAATACCCGACATTACAGTACGAGTATCCATATTGACGAGATTATCATGCTGCATCAGCTCTTTGATTTGACCTAACGTCATCCAGCAGAAATCTTCATATACAGGTACTTCTTCATCTACCTTGATGATGATATTGCGATTGCGTTTGCGCAAGAAGCGAGCACCTTGCTCCGACTGCAATTGATCCAGTATGATTTGATGAGGTTTGGCATTGCAGAAGTACTCTAGGTAAGCCACTTGTTTACCACCGTGCACCTGGGTATAATTGCTTTTAGTAGCTTGGATAGTAGGCGAAATCTGTACACAATTGACATTACCGGGCTCTATCTTGGTCTGCATCAAGAAATAGAGGGTGCCATCAAACTCCTTAGTCAATATACCCAAGTAACCTATCTCTGGTTGATTGATGATAGGCTGCGTCCATTCCATAGGTTTTGGGTAGTCTGTTTTAACATGAATACCCTCTATGGAAAAGAATTTGCCAGACTGATGGTGCAGACTTCCATCTTCTGCTTTATACCACCCTTCCATTTCGGAAAATGGTATTTCCTCTACAGACACCCCCACTTCTTGGTTACGACGAAGTATCCAACGATGGATATCCTCGGTAGAAGCAAATGGGTTAGTAGTATTGATTAATGAGCTGAGCATAATTTATGATAGTTTCTTCTCTGTAAAATCAAATTTAGGTGTAATATCGCCTGGCTCTTTACCCATCCAGCCACCAATCTCAATTGGACGGTTAGCAAGAGTTAAGGAAACAAGATCACTTTCGTGAAACAAACATTCTACATTAGAAGGCTGGCTTAATGCTAGAAAATCTATTGCATATGTTCCCCAGTTGAAAAAATTCTTGGGCAAATGGCAGATTTGTTCATACTCCCCAGTTTCGTGATGCTTATCGTAGCATCGCTCACCGCCACCAAAAGAGAACATCTTATCGCCTTGTTCATTCTTCATATGCATTGTGATCCAGAATTTCTCATGTGGTTGGGTCAAGCGGTAGCGAATAACAATCTCTACATCATCTGTCATACGCATAACATCGGTATAATCACCACCTTTAGGGCGAACACCAATCTCAAGGAGTTCGAACCCTCTGGTTCCTTTCAGAGGCTCAGCAAATGATTTGTAGTTGTCGATAGCGCTATCACCACGCAAATAACGTGTTACTATAGGATCGATTTCGCCAATCTCAAGTAAACCACCATTCTCTAAAATAACTCCTGTTTTGCACAAACTCTTTACACTAGTCATATTATGACTCACAAAGAGAACAGTTCTTCCTTCACCCTTCGCTACATCTTGCATCTTGCCGATGGCTTTCTTTTGGAACTCGGCGTCGCCGACGGCGAGGACTTCGTCCACCACTAAAATCTCGGGATCTAAGTGCGCAGCTACAGCAAAGCCCAAACGAACCATCATACCTGAGCTATATCGCTTAACAGGGGTGTCCAGGTAACGCTCGCAGCCAGAGAAATCGACGATCTCGTCCAGCTTAGACGCGATCTCGCGCTTGGTCATACCCAAGATAGCGCCGTTCATGTAGATATTCTCACGACCCGTCATCTCACTATGGAAGCCCGTACCGACCTCCAAGAGGCTGGCGATGCGGCCGCGGGCGCGGATAGAGCCTACCGTAGGGCCTGTGACCTTACTGAGGAGTTTCAACAAGGTACTCTTGCCGGCGCCGTTCTTGCCGATGATGCCGACGACATCGCCTTGCTCGACCTTGAAGTCGATATCGCGGAGTGCCCAGACATAGTCGGAGTCGGCTTTCAGGGTGCGGTCGTTGACCGAGCCGATCTTGAGGTAGGGGTCTTCCTTACGCAGGATGGCGGTCTGCCACCAGCGGTTGAGGTCGTGGCTGATAGTGCCTGTGGACACGAGTCCCAGGCGGTATTGTTTGCCTACGTGGTTGAATTCGATTGCTGTTGCCATATGTTTTTGTATTTAAATGCTTTATATTTATTTGTACCTCCTTCTCACTTCGTTCGAGAAATCTTCAGTGAATCTTTTTTTTAATCTTATTTTCAATTGATATAGATACTACTATCGCTAATCGCTCGGCGATAAATGTCTAAAAAGCGTGTGTCGATGTGTGACATCACACACAATTATCCATTCATCTTATGTCAGTTAAAAACTGACAGTAGTATCTAAATTTCAAAGGTTCTACCGAACCTATATGGTCCACCCACTAAGGTGTGTGTGCAAATTTTTCGTGATAGTTCCTATCACTCTCTGTTCCATCAAAGATGTAACAATATTTGCAAATCTGTTCAAAGAACGTCGGCTAGGCCGCCGTAGTAGTCAAACTATTTCCTGTCAGACAAGTTGAGTTTGACTAAACGAATGCCCTCGCTCAAATCATACGCATTGAAATTGATCAATACACCATTCTCCTTACCCGTCAATTTCATATATGTTTTCAACTGTTTGAAATGAATAGGCAGAATCTCATCAACCGATTTTAACTCCACAATAACCTCATCCTCTACCAACAAATCTAAACGAAAACCTCCCTCAATCAACTCCCCCTTATAATACACCTCAATAGGCACCTCACTCTGCACCTTAACACCACGACTTTGAAGTTCATAAACCATCGCACGATGGTATAGCGACTCCAATAAGCC
>JAEIGA010002618.1_pt1 | contig 28646 bp, 28 predicted proteins | sample 9270691 | NCBI WGS metagenome assembly JAEIGA01 (sample SAMN17057246, study PRJNA624740) | gut metagenome | biome: biome; isolation source: fecal sample | host: Bos grunniens | place: China: Xizang | collected 2019
AGGTTCTACTTTATCGAAGAACAAGTTAACACTTGCATAAACTGCAATACCAACGAATAAAATCATAGCGATACCAGACATATCGCCAAAATAATTTCTAAACATCTTAAACATAACTTTTTCCTCCTAAAAGTTAAAAATACACACTAGTCCTTCTGGTTGACCAGACCGCCATAATGGCATATAATGTTTGTGCTCACAAAAGCAAAGAGGATATGGTTTGAGGCCATACCCCCTCTGCCCAGCTGTGTTATCCGAACATTACATCAACTAATCTGGCAATTAGCGCAAATGTCACAGCTTCCGCAACTGTTTTTGTGAGCCATTTTTTGCTCATTGGCACCACCTCCTTTCAATACCAGTCTTTAAGGTTGACCAGACCATTAAAATAATGTAAAATGGATTAAACTCGTGAAGATGGGACGCAACCTTTACAGGCAACGCCCCCACCCGATTAGATCAGTTCAAATAACGCGTCTATTAGCTTGGCAGCAAGAGCGAAAATAAGAGCATCAACAATCGTTTTCACGAGTTTTTGATTTTCCATTGGCATCACCTCCCTTCATAGGAAAGTCAACCACCCGGGGGCAGTAATCTACCAAAAAAGGAAAATCAAAGAAAATAGGTCCCTCTCAAAATTTTTTATATTTTTCATTCGATATATGGTTTTTTCTCATATTTTTATCTAAAACTCATCCACAAAATACCCTCTCCACTCCCCTCCCCCACTCCACTTAAAAAGTCAAACGAAAATATCGACCCCTAAAAACTTTTTGGCCTTTTCTAAAACGTAATCCTAAAAATATTTTTTACAAAAAATGTTCCTATATAGGAAAACATTTGTCCATTCCATAAAAATAGACAAAAAAATAGAGAGCCAAAAGGCTCTCTTAGTTTATTATGTCTCGTGACATATACATACTAGATAAACTATCTATTTGTTGTTGTAGACTATCTATTCTTCTTCTTAGTTCCCTATTCTCTTGTTCGTAGTTATTAACAGTTGAAAGCGTACCTCTATTTGCAGGGCTATAATATACGGCTGCATCTCCATCACTATCTCTCATGAGTCGTTGTGCGTCTAACATAGTGTACGGGACAGTTGTACTTATTATTCCTTCAATATTATCTTGCAACCATCTACTCTTATAATATTTTCGATTTTTCTTTACTTCTAATTTTTCGTATTTTTTAAATTTCGAATAATCTAAGCATACGCTTTTACTACCTAAGCTAATTGATACTTTTTTCGCGAATATACCGTTCATGCCATGGCCGGCCATTCTTTTGTAGTAAGTATGATAATTATCTGAATGGTCTCTATTACTCATAACATATAGCATCGTGAGCTCTCTGCTATTTCTATAATCTCTGTTATTCTTTTTTTCTTCTTCTCTTAACTTAAGTGTTATCTCATCATTTGAATTTGTTTTTAAAGCATATGCTTTAATGGTTTCAAGACTTCTAATAAAATCTTCGGGCGGCATAACATCTACTCCTTTAATATAGTGTTTTTCGTTGTTTATATTATACAAAAAATAAATGAAAAACTCAATAAGTATTTTCGCTTTTTTGCTTGACAAATAGAAATATAAATACTATAATAATAAATGTAAAGATCAGTTGTTCGTTTATGATTGTGATTTACGCTATTAAATTTTTTTCCTTTCTCTAAAGCGATTTGTAATAAGAACTTATAAAAATTGTCGCGGAAATAATTTAATTGCCCATTCGGCCGATGGACAATACTTTATATAGGATAATTTTTATATGTTCCACATACGGATCACTTAGTTTCTTTTGAAAACAAGGGATGTATCATTTGGGACTGGGCGCTTGCAGGCCCACCCTACCTACATATTAGCTCATCCCCCACCCCCTTACCTAATTTGTAACGTAGAAGCCTGCATGTCTACAATCTTGCTATGAATGATGGTTTTTCTTAAGTTCTTACCGAGAACTAGCGTCTTACTTAAGCTTATGTGGCGAGAAGTCGTAAGAAGGCATTGTTGGTAAGACATGTAATTGATGGCAACATGGACTAAATAAGGGCTCCTTAAGAAAACGAACGCCGCCAAATGATATATTTTCAAAAGAGACAAAACGATACTCTCTTTTTACTAAATTGGTAACCTTTCCTCTGGTAAAAATCAATTTTTGAGTCTTAGATAGCTAATTTCAAAAACTCACACCCAACCTCCTTTCATAAAATTTGCTCGAAGTAACGCCTAAGAATAAAGTCGTAAGATTTTGTTTTTAGGCGTTTTTCGTTATCTACGCATAGTTTGATATTCAATTGCGTCTGAAACGGCCTAGAAACCGAAGTACGGCAATATTTGAGGTACTTTTACAATAAGTATGTTAGACATTGTAAAATATAATAAACAGTAATACCATGAAAAGGTAATTTATAACAAAGAAGGTTATGTCATGAACGAAAATAATTATAGACTTACTGATTTTGATGGTCCAAATAACGAAATAGTAATAAATAACGGAATATTCACTAAGGGTCATGCCAACGTTGAAATTATAAAAAAAGACAAAGCAACCGTAGATGGCTATAAACATTCTCAGGAATACTTGGAGATTAAAGGTGTATTAGCCACAGAATATTACGAAAAAGATATTAAGACTATCGAAACAAGAAGATATTATATTGAAGATATAGACGTGTATAAAGAAGAATACGGAACTAAAGAAGATTTAATAGCTTATCATTTTAAAGCCGGGTCAATTGTCGTAAAATATCAAACCGGAGAATATGAAATCGAATGGGAGGATATGTTACCTAAATGACAGAAGTTAAAGATAGCTTACCGGCTCTTAGCTTAAAAGATAGATTCGAAAAATTAACAAAAGAAAGCGGAGCCATGCAGGCGTCAATGTATGATGACGACCAAATGGATCCAGAAGAAGAGGAACGAGCTCTTCAAAATATAGAAAACGCTTATAGAACACTCAATAGAAGACTTGCGGCAACAGAAAATAATAGATGGGGATATAGTAAATTAGGATGGTATAGTAAAAAACTTGTTAGTAAACATCTTAATTCACTTAAACACGGAATTTTTAGTGTCTACCCTATCCCCTGTAAAAAAGACGGCTGCCCTTATGGCCAATTATGTCCGGCTTTTCAAAATAAACTGGACCCTCCGTATGGCGAACCATGTATTATTGAAGTAACTAAAATAGAAAATTTAATCGTAAGTTATTCTAACGATTTTAAATTAGATACTTGTAGTACAAGCGATAAAGTGTTCTTACAAGAACTTATTCAAATCGATTTGTTAATGGATAGATGTCAGAATTTAATGGCGCAAGACGTAACACCACTTCAAGAAGTTGCGATGGGCGTATCTGAAGATGGCGAAGTTTACACTCAACCTGTGGTTTCCAGATATTTAGACGTATGGGAACGAATGAGTAAAAGAAGACAAAGCATATTGAATGATATGCTTGCGACCAGAAAAAGTAAGCTTGGCGCGAAACAAGACCCTAGAAATGATGACGATATTCTTACGACTATTATTGAAGCTAGTAAAAATCTTTACGACGAAGAAGAAGTTCCGGAACAATATAGGATTAAAGAATAGTATGTTAATATTTAATTTACCGCAAAAAACAAATCCGGTTACTGTTTCGAAAGGTAAGCCAGACGCAGAAAATATTGAAATAAGAGAACCGCAGCCAAGATTTAAAAGAAAACCATTTAGAAACTACATGGCAGAAGAAACCAGTCTTAGTAATGAACAAATCATGGGATATGATAAGTTTGGCGACTTTTATATAAACAAAGTGATTTCTAGTAGCAGAAACGATTCTTTTAATCAAATGGCAAAGAATAATTCTTTAATAGGTTTAATTAATGGTAAAAGAAGAGGTGAGTTTTAATGTTTTTTGTTAAAAAAACTGCTGAATATGCTTTTACAAAAAGCTCCAAAGAAATACAAGAACAATATAACAAGTATGTTAACGCTTTACCTGAAGGCGGAAAAGCAATAAATTCATTCGGTAAATTTGTTGATAATAATGCGTTTTTCGGTCAATTCGACATGCTTAAGAAAGTTGGATTAGAAGATAAAACATGGGGACAAGCAGCTAAAGAAGTTTTTTATAAAGACCCGACAAAAGGTCTTAATACCGATAATTTAAATTACATGGCCGCAGTTGGAACCGGCATGACAACAGTAGCTATGGGTAGCGCAGCAATTGGCGGCGTAAGAGCATTAGTAACTGACTCTGCTGGTAATGCTGATTTAGCTGGTATCCCGTTCATTTAATATATGGCAATTTCAAGTGGATTAAAGTCAGGTTTAGCAATTGGGACTGTCGGTGCCGTGGGCGGTCTTGCTACTGGCGCAAGTTTAAATGATAGTAGAGATGATCAAAGCTCAGGAATGGATATGGCTACGGCCGGAGTATTCATGGGCGCTGGCGTAGGTGCGATAGGAGCTTCCTATGGCGTTGGTCATGTATTAACAAAAGGCGCAGAATCAGCTTATAAAAATAGAGAAGCAATAGTTAAAAAAGGCTATGAAGCATTACAAGATACCGGTGATGTCGCACTTACTGTTGGCAAGGGCGCAAAAGAAGCTGGTAGAACTATGTTGGACGCATTCGTCGGAGGATCAAAAAAGATTGGCGACGTATTGGTTGATTTCGATAAAAATTTAGTTGGAAGCGCAGAAAGACCGCTAGGTTTAAAGTTTACAAAAAAAGGTAAAATGATTGGTGCTGCCGTTACAGCTGGTGCCGCAATACTTGGAGCGAACAGGGCTTATGATAACAGCAGGATGGGCAGACCAGATGGCGTAGTTGTTCCAACACCTACAATGGAAGGCCCATCAATGGATAATTATCAAGATAGAATGGCAGAATCTTACGGTGCCGGCGGAGACCTGGTTTTTGCCTTACATAAAAATAGAAGAGGTAGATTTTAATGGCCGGTAAACAAATGCTTGGCGAATTAGCCGGTGCGGTAAAAAAAGCTGGTGTATTGACAACTCTTGGTTATGCTACCGATATTGGTTTTGCCGCAATGGAATATGGCGATCAGAGAGATTCTGGTAGCGGTGTATTATATTCTCTTGGCGCAGCTGCTGTAGACCTTGTTTTGCCGAATATGATGGGTACTGTTCCATATTTAGCTATTAACGCAGTTCCTGCTTTAGCTGAATTTGGCGTAAGCACATACGAAAGCTTGAACGAAAGCAAAAGAAAACAAGATAAATATTTAAGAGATCAAACACCTTTTAAAAATTATACATTTGTGGATAGTCCTCAAATTTATACTATGAGACAAGCGGGACTTGCTCTTGCTAGACAATCTAAATATAAAATGCAAGAAACAATGATGGGTAATGAAGCGAGGTTTTTACATAGATGAATAGCGAAGCTTTTACAGCTTTAGAAGGCGGCTATTATTATGCCGACACAGTTGAACAACCCGTAGATACAACTGAACAACCTAAAGAAAAAGTAAAAAAACAATAAAGTATGAACCAATAAAATTTGAAAATGTTAAAAATGTTCAAATAGATGATAAAAATTTATCAGATTATAAAATGAACGCTAGAGGAGCTGGCAACATTAAAGACTTTAACGTTAACAAACCTTTCGAAGACGGAACGTTAAAATCAAATGGTAAAAAATGGAACTCATATTCGCCGTCAAAATTTGGTAAGGTTGGTAAAGCTGCAATTGGCGCTTTGGCAATTGGTGGCTTAACCACAGCTATTTTTTCTGATGGCGGTAGACAAACTAACGCTCAGCTTTATGGTCAACAACCGAGGTATTGATATTATGAAAAAACGTAACGTAAGTAAATTTAAAAAAATGCCATCCAACATGGTTGGTAAAAAAATAAAAAAATAAGAGTTCGCTTCGCGAACTCTTAGATGTCCTTAAAAGTATATTTTAGGAGAAACAATATAAAATTATTATATAAAGAGTTCGCGCCGCGAACTCTTATTTTATATGACTAATAATTACAAAATCGACGAGTTCGCGCCGCGAACTCTAACTTAATAAGGAAAACGATGGCTCTTTCTGAAATTCAAAAAGAACAGATACAAAAAATAAAAGAAGATCCGGTTCTTTGGGCAAAAACACACATAATAACTTACGATAATGCCAAGAAAAAATATGTTCCTTGGACTGCTAGATGGTATCAAGCTCAAATGCTTAGAGATAAATCTAGAAAAAAAGTATATAGATGTGGACGAAGAACAGGTAAAACCGAAACAATGTGCGTAGAAGCACTTTACCAAGTTAATACAAATGTAGAATATGTATTTGTATTTGTTGCTCCTTATGAGAACCAAATACGATTAATCTTTACGCGCTTAATGGAGCTTGTTAACGGTTCTCCGATGCTTCAAAGAAGGCTGCTTGGATCAACAAAAAATCCATACATAATTCAGTTCCAAAATAATTCTCGTATCGTAGGATTTACAACTGGCGCTAGTAGTAATAGTGGCGGCGCATCTATTCGTGGTCAAAGAGCTAATATGATAGCTTGTGACGAAATGGACTATCTTGGTGATGGTGACTTCGAAAATATTTCAATGCTTGCGGCGGAACGTGATGATATTAGAATAGTTACTTCTTCCACACCAACAGGTAGACGTGGTGAGTTCTATAAGATTTGTACCGATAAGAATATCGGATATACAGAGCATTATCATCCAAGTACGCATAACCCAAACTGGTCAGAAAGAATGGAAGCCGAATTTAAAGCAGAACTTACTGAAATGGGTTATATTCATGAAGTTCTGGCAGACTTTGGCCCACAAGACACTGGCGTATTCAACAAAGAATGCTTAGATTATTGTAAAAATATAGATAACTACGCATACAATGAACTTACGCAAGTAGATATGATTCGCATAAATAATTCTGGCGATGAAATGCCAACTATGTATTTACCAATAAACAATAGATTTAAACGCAATCTATTCAGAACAATGGGCGTAGACTGGGATAAATACGGAGCGTCATCTTCTATTATTATTTTAGATTTTGATATGGATTATCAAAAATTTAGAGTAGTAAAAAGAATAGAAGTTCCAAAATCAGAATATTCCTATGACGGAGCCGTAAATATGATAATAGAACTGAATCAAATATATAATCCGTCATGGATATATGTTGATAGGGGTTCTGGCGAGTACCAAATAGAACGATTACATATTTATGGCGACGACCATCCAGAAACAAATCTTAAAAATAAAGTTAAAGGATGGCAATTTAAAAATAAAATACAAGTACCTGACGCCGCAAAGAAAACATTTACAGAAGAACCGTTAAAACCGTTTATGGTTAACCAGTTAACAATTGCCGTAGAAAGAAAGAAACTTATTCTTTCTCCTTTTGACGAAGTTCTTCACAAACAATTAGTTGACTACTCTGTTGAAAGAATAAGTCAAAGTGGCGTACCTGTATATACATCTAAAAACGAGCACTTCGTAGACGCACTTGGGTTGGCATATTTAGCATTTGTACTTGAATTCCCAAACTTAACACAAAGTGTTAAGCAAATAGAAACCACTAGTAAAATGGTATATGTGCATTCAGGTTTCCAAGCTAAACGAGCTCAAATAGAAATGGCAGAAATGTCAATGAGTAAATCTTCCATAAAAAATCCTTGGGCCAATGTTCAGGATGACCCAAGAGAACTTAGAGGAGATAAACAAAAGTGGTATAAAGTTCCAATCGGAACTCCATTAGGATACTATAAGGATTCTTCAAGAAAATCCGGAGGTTCTGTAGGTTGGGGTTCTAGAAGTGGAAGAACGGTAAGCGGGAATACGCGCTCATCGTTTTAATGCTACGTTTATACTAAAAGTAAATGAACGAAACAATTAATAAAGATATTTTTTACCGCCCTAGTCTTGAAATAGACAGAAACTATTATTCTAGTGCAGAACCACAAAACATATCGACGGAACAATACCCTCAGCAGGAGAAAGTTTATACAGAATTAACATCTGTTGAAGAAATAGATAAAAAAAGCGACGAAGTAATTGAAATATTACTTCGAGCTAGAAAAGCTCTGCCGGTTATTCCCGAAAGAATAAGAAATACACTTAAAGAAATTATAGATAAAACTATAATTCATACAGCATTAGAACAAGATGAGCTTGCAAAAATAATAGAATCAGACAAAAAAGAAGAAGAAGAATTTAATAAATACGTTGAAGATTTAACAAATTCTAAAACAGAAATAAATAAGAAACAAAATGTTATTCAGTCTAATTCTATTTTTGAAACAAATAAAAATTCAATAAATACAATACTTAATACGGCAAATAATACTTTTACAAATAATAATATTGAAACTGTCATAAAACAAGACAATAATGAAATAACATTAACGTCCGATAATAAAAATTATGTGACAGATTCAACAACTAATATCGAAGAAGAAGAAAAAGAATCGGGCTCTAATATATTAAATTCTGGCGTAGAAATATTTGATAGACCAGACCTCGGTTTTTATTTTCCAAAACCAACAAACGTAAATGTAATAGTAAAACCGGCCAAAAAAAATGTCGAACTCGCAAGAGAACAGCAACTTAGAGACTCGATATATATAAAAGAAAAATTTGCCAGTAAATTAAATGACGCATTTCAAGCATATGTTTATCCACTTATGACATTAATGGGCGAAAGTGGAATAAATAAAATAGATTATTTGAATATTGAATATCAAGGAGAATCTGTTCACGGATACGGTCTTAACGATACTCATCTTCATGACACTATTGTAAGAAACCAAGTAATAGTCGATGAACAAATAAGATTATTTAAAAAAACAAACAATCCGACAATGTTAAATTCAATATTTACTGCATTTGATGTTATATCCCAACAGAGAATTCAATATTACGCAGAAGAATATAATGCTGGCGTAAGAAATTTTTTAGAAATGTATAAAAAAGATATATTGAGAGAAAGCCGTAAAATATATGACGATAAGTATTTTAAGGCCAAGACCAATATGTATAAATACCTTAATAGTACAGTAATGTTAACTTCAGATATATTAAAGAACAACTTTAATGCATACGCATCAAAATGTTATCTTTTGACTCAAGATGTTAATATATTTGCTAGAAAGGAATTTGCTGGATCTGGAGTTTCAAACGAAACAAATTCAGTTTCCTAACTATAAAATAATTTATAGGCAGTGTATAAATCAGTGTCAAATATTTTAAACAAATAATATAGGGAGATGTAAAAGATAAAATGAATATAAATTTCTCCCGTATCAAAAAAGCAATAGACAATCTTAATCCGTTCTTGAAAGAAGCTAGTGGCGGCGGATCAAACACTCAAATTACAAATTCAAATTTAAAGAATTTTCAAATAAAAAGAGTTGGTTGGTCTAGTGATAGTTCTGATTATTCAACATCAGAAAATGATTTATCAGAAGTAAAATCAGCAATTGAAACAGATTCATATGTTAAAGTAGCTTTAGATAAGATGCATCAACTTATTTTTAAAGCAGGCTATAAAATTAATTCTGATAATGAAGCTGCCGTAGAATATTTAAAACAACGTATTAGAATAATGGAATTTGGTACTGGCGATCCTTTTGATATTTTATTAAAAGAGACTGGCAGAGATCTGGTTTATTATTCAAATGCTTTTTGGGTTAAGTCTCGCGTAGATAAAATTCAAGGCGGTATACAAATTAAGCCGGTTTTTGGTAAAAAACCTGTCGGCGGCTATTTCCGTTTGGATCCAACAATAGTTGAGATAAAACGCGACAATAACGGCCTTGTAAGTAAATACAAGGTATCAGGAGACGAAGAGATAGAATTTAATGCTGCGGACGTAGTACATTTCTATACAGATAGAGATCCACAAAATAATTTTGGTACGCCAAGAATAATTTCTACTCTTGAAGACGTAAAAATACTTAGAAAAATAGAAGGCAACTCATTAGCGCTTATTTATCGTTTCGCAATACCTCTGTACCAAATGAAGATTGGTCTTCCAGAACAAAACTTCATGGCTACACAACAAGAGATAGAAGAAGCACAAGACGCTGTTAACAACATGCCAATGGACGGCATACTTGTAACAAACGAGAGAACACAGATTAGTGCGGTAGGCGCAGACGGCAAAGCTATAGAATTGCCTAGCTATCTTAGTTATTTTGAAGGTCGTGTATTTTCAGGATTAAATATTTCCCAGGCAATGATGGGCCGCGGCGGAAATAAGCAAGACGCCGACTCAATGGAAGGCTTAATGCATGATACAGTTAAACATTATCAAGATGCAATTAAAATATTCCTTGAAAAGAAAGTCTTTAATGAACTTCTTTTAGAGGGAGGATATAATCCTATTTTTAACGAGCAAGATCTTGTTTTCTTTGAGTTTAACGAAATAAACCTCGATACAAAAGTTAAGGTTGAAAACCATGTATTAAACAAATTCCAAAGTAACGGTATCACGTTTGATGAAATGCGTCACGCGATGGGTATGAAGGCAGAAACTGTTGATGAAAGCAGACTTTATACCAACATGATTACTACAAAAAGTGCAGTTGATGTTATTAACGCTAAAGTTGGTGCTGAAACATCTACTGGAAATGGTAATCTTAAAAATGGTAAAACATCTAGTGATAAACCAAATGGTGCGGTAAAATCTACTGCTACACCAACAAATCAACATGGAACAACATCTGCGAAAATGAAAGAAATGGCAGATATGCCTATTTTTCTAAGAGAAGATAGTAATGATCCTGAAAAAACAAAGTCTCACGTAAAAGAATTTAGATATAAATACGCTAAATTGTATAAATCATATACAAATATGCGTAATGAAATATCGGAAAAGGGAAAGTTTAATAAAGCTGACCGAAACAAATACGCAAAACTTTTATCTGGTGAATTTGAAAGAGTGTTATTTGAGTTTGCCAAAGAAGGTTATGTGACAAGTCAATTATCCGGAAACAAGACAGATTTCGATAGCTTTGATAACAATATAAAACATGCTGCTAGAATAAAACAACGCATGTTAAAACACGTTACCAATCTTATTGAAGACATTTCTGCACAAATATCAAAACGAGAAGATAAAAATATTATTGATGTATTTAACTTTTTTGCTTATAGATTGAGATTTGCGGCAGAATATTTGTCCGGAAAATCTTACTGGAATGCATTTATTTATGGATGCAAACAGCAAGGATTTCAAGAACTAAAACTCAATCTTTCTGACGACCATTCCAAAGAACACGATTCTGTTATTAGTACGGATAGTTTTAACATAGACAACATTCCGCCTTTCACTCCTTATTGCTCTTGCGAAGTTGTGAAACCGGAGAAAGAAAATTAAAGATGCTCATACTTAAAGAATATTGCAATTTTAAACCGGTAAACACCTCGTCAGCTCAAGACAAAGATTTTGATCTTACAGAAGGCATAAATGATTACGGCGTAAAAGAAGGAACATTGATGGTTGAAATTGAGGGTATTCACGCATATCCGTTTTCAACAAGAAATTACACAAGATACATGCCGCAAGCGTTAAAAGCAAGCGAAAAGTATTGGACAACACCGTATCTTAAACCACTCATCAAGCATCATAACGACCAAGATGGAGAAATCATCGGTAGGGTATATAACGCTGAATATGTAGACAAAACAAGTGTCGAAGGCGTGGGCGGATTAATTTTCACAATATCCGTACCAGACAAAAAGGCAGCAGAAGAAGTAGAGAATAGAATTTTAGAAACCGTATCAATAGGTGTATCTACAAACGACGTAAGATGCAGCGTATGTGGATCTAAAATTTATGACTCACAAGAAGGATGCCCAGAAGGTCACGTAAGAGGTGCAGCGTATGACGGAGAACGTTGTTATTGGGACATTTATAGTATAGATCCAAAAGAACTTAGTTATGTAATTGTTCCGTCAGATATATACGCTAAAAATAGAAAAGTGTTCAAAGCTGGCAGTAATGATAATATTGGAAGCCTAAAATTAGTTGCAAGCGCTAATAATTTGGATACTAAAGATAAAATAGATTTTAAAGAAAATATTAGTACCGATGGAGGTATAAATCTAGACATGGATTTAGAACAACAATTAGCTGAAGCTAATGAAAAGCTGGCTAGCCTCCAAGCAGAACTTGATAAAGCTAATGAAGCTATGGCTGAGCTTGAAGCTGTTAAAGCAGAAAAAGCTGCTCTTGAAGAAAAACTTCAAGAAGTTAAAGACTTGTTAGAAAACAAAGAATCTGCTTTGGAAGAAAAAACCGCAGCAATTGAAACCTATGAAGAAGATATTGCTACAGTACGCCAAGAAAAAGAAGCTGCTGAAGATATTGCTTTGAAAGCACAAGAATCTTTAAGAGCTTTTGTTGAACAAGGTGTAAACCATTTCCGTAAACTTCTTGGTAAAACCGAATTGGAAGAAAGTGTTTTAAAAGCACGTTCTTTGGATTCATTGCAAGATGGTTATAATGACCTCAAAGAAGAATTGAGTACCGGTGTTGTTAAAGAAGAAATTAAACTTGAAGAACAACAAATTATTAATCCGGTTGCTCCCAAAAATCCTACCCCTCAAAAAACAATCCCGAACAAAGAGTACCAGGCTGTAAATCTTGAAGAAGGTCTGCAAAAACTTTTTGATTTGGCTTTGAAATAAATATCAATATTAATATTGGAGAATAATAAGAATAATGGCATTAGATCCGAAAACATTTTCTACTAAAGAAACTCTCCAGCCTGGTGCGCGTGGCGAAGCATTCATTCAAACCATGCCGGGCTACCGTTCTGAAGAAGACCGCGTAAATCGTACTAATTTCCACTTCAACGTAAGTGAACATGATGTTCCTAGTTGCGAATGGGACCTCGACGATCGTCTTCCTGTATTGTTCCGCTACGGTTTTGCTTATGGTTTCAACCAAATCGTGTTGCCGAAAGGCCGCGTAGTTGCGCTTGATAAACACATGAACAAAATTGAATGGGATACCAAAAAACAACGTAATACATTGACCATCGCTAACGGTGGTGTTCCTGTTCGTTTGCGTGAATCTTCAGATTTATACAAAGCAACTGACAAATTGTCTACAGATATCGTATCACCTGATATGTCCGGTAAAGCAGCATTTAATGTAGGCAAAGAATGGGTTCCTGTTTCTGGCATGGAAGCAGCTTACTCTAAAAAAGCTTATCGTCCTTTCGTTGATAACACTGCTGAAGTTGGCGAAGGTGAAGACGCTAAAGTTATTACTGCAGCAGAACAATTGCGTGCAGCTAACTATCAAATCGACGTTCAATCTGGTCGCGTATTGACCCAAGAAGGCGCTGTAGCAGACAATGTTCGCGCTGGCAATATTCCTGTTGGTGTATTGGAAAACAACCAATATACTCGTGACATCGACGCTTATAATGGCATCATGCCTGGTCCTGTACGTACCGATGCTATGATTGAAATGCCTTGGTTTGTATTTAAAGATAAAGCAGAAAGCAATTTCTGGGGCTCCATCTATGGCGCTAACGTTGCTCCTGGTGCTCTCGTAAAAGCTGACGAAAATGGCCGTATGACCATTTCCCCGCTCTCAATCGATTCCGAATTTGCAACCATGTCCGCAAAAGAAATCGAATTGGAACGTCGTCAAGTAATTGGTGAAGTTTACTCCGCAGTTCAAGAATTGGTACCTGCTGGTTCCGCTAAATGGGCAGTATGGGCTCTTGAAGATCGCTTGAACTTCGAAGATTTCAACCCGACCGTATGGAAATCAACCAATCGTCGCGGTGAAGATTCCACAAATGCTTCTCCTCATGCAACTACTGGCGAATACCCTGGCTATCCGTTTGACCCTGCATTCAACAACCACAACTTGCATATGCTCGGCGCAAACCTCCGCAACAACAACTACAACCATCGCATGGACTTCGAATATCAATACTCTGAACTTGGTATTCCTGGCTTAACTGACGGTTATAACGCTGTTGTTCGTGAAATGCCTGAAGAAAAAGTTGGCGAAATTCATCATCGTGGTTCCGCTGAAGGTTATATCGACCAATTGTTCCAAATCAACTCCGTACATGTTGAACAAGGTACCCTCCAAGTAAAAGTTGGCAATGGCGCATGGGTAACCGCAACCGTTGGACAATCTCTCGATGAAGCTGGCGCATTTACTTTGGTATATGTAAACGAACATCAAGGTTTGTTCAAAGTTCGCATCAATAAAGATGCTGCTGACGCAGTTCTCGAATCTGCTCCTGTTGAAATTAAAGCTAAATATAGCAAACGTGGCTTGGCTGGCGTTCCGACCTTCATGGATTGGGATGGCTGCATCGGCTCCGTTCAAATTTTGTTGACTAAATAATTTTTCCGGTCCCTACATGGGACCGGGTTCCATTAGATTTTTAAATTATTATACGCTGGAGGATTTTCTAGTTGAATATTAGAGAAATGTTGGACCAAAACAATGAATTGCGCAAAGCCGCTGAACAACAATGGTCCGACTTTAAAGAAAATAAAGGCGAAAAGCCGTCTGTTGAACTCAAAACTTTCGACATGATCGAAAAAATGTGCTTGAATGCTTGCGGTGACTTCTCTAAGGGTCGTGTAACCGTTCGCGAAACATTGATGTCTAACGACACCGTAAAATTGATCCCGAAAGTAATTGAAGGCAAACTTCGTGAAGCTGCTGAACCTGAATATTTGGCAACCCGCTTCATGAAAACCGTTCGCGTAAGTGAAGGCAACTCTGCAGTATATGTTATCCCCATTGTTGGTGAACTCTATGCTCATGAAGTTACCGAAGGCGGACGTTATCAAGAAAACCAAGTAGACTTCAACACCATTGAAAACGGTACCTTCGAAATCCGCGTTAAAAAAATCGGCTTGAAAGTTTCTATTACTGAAGAAGCTGTAACCGATGGCGCATGGGATATCTATGGTATCAACGTTTCTAAAATGGGTCGTGCAATGGCTCGTTATAAAGAAGAATGGTGCATGAACGAATTCTCTACTCATGGTCATATCGTATTTGACAACGATCTCCGTGGTCAAATTCCTGCTGCTGGTACTTCTGGCCGCTCTCAAGATGGTTCTTATAACGATACCCTCTCAACCGAAGACTTCATTGATTTGGTATTGGCTATGATGGGTAACGACCGTGTTCCGACTGATGTAATTATGCATCCGTTGACCTGGGTTGTATTCGCTCGTAATTCAATGATTGGTAATGGCATGACCTATGGCGCATTTGGTGGTCATCAAATGCATCCGTGGGGCGCTACCCAAGGCACTCCTGGCTTTGCTGGTTTGTCCGCAGAACAAGGTCCGCAAAAATTCGTTCTCACTCCGGATCAAGTACAAGGCCGTCTCCCAATGCCGATTAAAATCAACTTCAGCCCGTTTGTACGTTTCGACAAAAACACCAAAAAATTCGATATGTACGTATTGGACGCAAACGAAGTTGGCGTTATCGCACAAAAAGAAGCTCTTACAACTGACAACTGGACCGACCCTGAACGCGACATCCGTTTGCTCAAATGCAAAGAACGTTATGGCATCGGTATCCAAGACAATGGTAAAGGCATCGTAGTTGCTCGTAACATCGCTGTAGCTCCGACCTATCCAGTGCCGCCCGTTGTAACTATTCAAAATAAAGAAATCTAATTTCTAAAATATAAAGCGGCCAAAGGTTAAAACCTGAGGCCGCTTGTTTTTTATCATAAGTGAGGATATAAATGTCAGAAAAAATTATTGCTGAAATAAAACTTTCTCCTGGTGAAGTCGGTTATTATGATGACTATTCCCGTATTCATCTTACTCAAAAAAGTCCGATTGCTGTTGTTAAAGCTGGTACAAATTGTACACAATTAAAACGTAGCGTAAAATCAGGCAGATTGCTTTTGATCCGTGGTTCTTTTGACACACCCATTAACGAAAACCAAGTTAAAGAACAAGTGGCTGAAAAACCTGTTAAACAAGAAGAACATCCGAAACAAGAAGTAGTTGTTGAAGCTGTTGTTGAACAAGAAGAACAAGTAGTTGTTGAAGAAGTTGTTATTGAAGAACAAGCAGTTGAAGAAGTTGTTATTGAAGAAGTCGTAGAATCTGCACAAGAAGAACCAGCTGAAGAAAAACATACTAAAAAACGCAATAAAAAACAATCCCAAAAAACTGAGGAATAATGTTTAAGAAGTTTCATTTAAGTTCGATTACACCGCTCGCATTAGAGAAAAGAATCGACCTTAAATTCAATTTCGACGTAGAAGAGTCATCAATACAAAATGATAGTTTTAATATTGTTACACTTAATGGTGACCATATAAATTTTAATATTTCTGTTGTTGGTGACACTGTTTCATTATTACTTGATGATTGGCCTACACCTGGCACAGTGTATCAAATAATTGTAGAACAAGAAATTGAAAGTATATCAGGACAGTGTCTTGATAGTTCAATACGAAGAAAAATAACTTTTGAATCAAAAATAACAAGCAGGGTAACAATAAGCAACCCATATAATTTTGCTAAACTTGATGAGTTGTTGTTTGAATTTTTTGATTCAGAAAATATTAATTCATACTACGTTGAACTTGGTCACGAAAATAGATTTTACAATCTAATCTATAGCGGTAACATTTTTACTAATAAAATTAGTCCAATAATTTTAGATCTTAAACCTGGACAATATTATTTCAGAGTCAGAGTACAAAAAGATTCCCAATATGGTCCATGGTCAGAAGTGGTTACTTTTATATATAAAAATATATGTGATTGTAATAAACAGGAAGAAGATAATAATTCAAATCTTCCTGAGGTTGAAGATTATTATAGTGGCCCAACTATTGATGTTGAAGATACTCTTGAAATAATATCTTCGCCAGAAAATGGTAAAACACCAAAAACTTTTGTAATAGAATTCGATAGAAACATTGATCCTAGTTCTGGTGAAATTGTAATTATTAAGAAGGAGTTTTAATATGGCAGAAATTATAAATTGTTCATATAAAGTAATTGACTCACTTCTTGAAATTTCATTAGACGGTGTCGAAATAGAAGACAATTCATCTTATGAAATAAGATTAAAAGGTTTTAAATCATTAGATGGCGATGCAGTTCTTGAAGATACAAATTTAAAAGTTATAACAGAATTAACTCCTTCATATTGTCGAGTGTCTGATGTTGCAATACTTGTAGATACTTTTGAGATTCCTGAAAGCACAATTCTTTATTATATAAGAGAAGCAAGCAAGTACGTTGATTATATAATGTCATCAAACTCACTCAGTAAAACCACAGAAGTAACTTTTCCTATGCGAGAATTTGTAAAAGTAAAAGTTATGATAGATTGCTTACTTAAAGCTTATATTAATAAGGCGGCCGGAAGTGGAATCAAAGGTAAACTTGGCGAAATTAGTTTTGAAAACACAGAAAAATATGCAACAAGCATCGATGATCTGCTTGATGATTTGTGGAGACAATTAAAAAAATGGGAAGACGCCTTAAAAGGCTATGAATTTGAAGGAAGAGTAGCTCCTGCTTATTCAGTAAAAGCATCAGCAGCTACATCTAATACATCAGTTCAATCAATAGCTAGCACAATAGACAGAGAGCTTCCTATTTTATAAGAGGTGACAGCTAATGAAAGGTTTTGACGAAAATATTCTATCAATTATAAAAATGTTAGAATATGACATTTGGCTGATTACATCTGATAAACATATAAACTGCCCATGTAAAAATTATGACACTGATCAAGGTGAAAGATTTTGTCCTTATTGTTTTGGTCTCGGTTATAAAATAAAGATTAAAAAGATTAGAGGAGTTAGACAACCAATGTCAATAGAAGCATCTAAGATGCAACTAGAAACAGAAGTTGGTGTCTATTTCTTTAAGCAAGATTATAAAATAAAAGATGATGATATACTTATATGGAGAGATGAAATAGAACAAGTAACAAAAACAGATAGGTTCTGTAGCGACAACCAAAAACCAGTATATTATCGATGTGAAACTACGCCAAAGAAAACTAATACTAAATTTATATTGGACAGTTTTAAAAAAGCTATATCTAGAAAGGGTAGAAAATAATGCTAGAAAAAACTATCCTTTTGGTAAGTTGTGACAATAATAAATATAATTTGAACCATTTAGAAAAAGTTGATGACATAAAACATATAGAAAAAATATATGGAACTAAGTCTCCTTTTTATAAAGCATATTCAACTCTTTCAATTTTTGGACAAAAAGATATTTATATATTAAACCTAGACGACTGGGAAGATATAAAAGAAAATGAAGATATATTAAAAGATTTATATTTCGATTATGTTTGTCCACTTGATTTATATCTTGATGATAGATATTATGACGACTTCGAAAACAAAAATCTTTATTATTCTCAATTATTCTTAAAAATTTTTCACAGCACAGTAACAACTGTTATATTTACTGGTGAGCATGCTAGTGTGTTTGAAGACCTTGATGGTTTTCTTGACGCAGAAAAAGAACGATATAAAAAAGTTTTTCCAGCAATACTCAATCTTAAAAGAGAAAATATTATTTATGTATTAAATAATTTAAAAACCTATCCTTACGCAAATGTTGTTTTAGCCGCAATGTTATGCACATCCAATTATGAAGACTATCCAGAGTCTGATAAATTGTATGACGTTGTTTTCGATATAGACTATTCTGACATAAATCAACGAATGGCTTATTTTAAGAAAAATGTCTTAACCGGAACAACCGTAGAAAATCTTGTTAATTTTTCTGATGATAAAATTAAAAAAATAGTTTCTGTGTGGAGAATTATAAAATTCTTCTTTTTTAATAAACCAAATCATGAAAGATTTATCGGTAGAGCATATGCAGATTATACAAGAGTAAAGATACAAGAAGAACTCGATAGATTTTTAGATGAGCAAGTAGGAAAAATAATATATAAATATCGTATAAACAGCATAACCCCAATAAGTTATCAACCAGGATCTGTAGATATAATAAGCAATTTTGACATTTGGCCTAAGTTTACTACAGAAAAATATAATCTGGAGTCTTATTTATGACATTTAATCAAACAGATTTTGAGTCACTTCTTAAACAACAAACAAAAATAAGAAACACTCCGATTCAAAAAGCTGAAGTAAAGGTTTCAAAATCACATAAAGGAGCGACCCTTGAAGAATTTATTTCAATGGTTACAAAAGTATGTGGAAAATCTTTAAAAAAGCATAAGGCAGTTTTTATACCAGACGAAGGGGCAATAATATCAGACCCCCAAAAGAAACTTGAAAACTCAACGGTACTTTATCAAGTAGTTTCTAGAGTACCTCATAATGAGTTGAAACCTAGACCTATTGAGACAATAATCGAAGATATTGATGATAAAGAGAATCGACGTTTTGGGCAAAATTGGTCTCAAAGACAAGACTGTATAGTACAATTTGACATAGTTGCTTGTGATTACAACACAGCAAATGAGGTAATGTCAACATTTGAAGATGCAATGACCACCTATACCGGATATTTTAAATCGAAAGGTGTAGCAGAAATATATTTTAAAAAATATTATACAGATAGAAATCTCGATAAATACAGACAATGGTTGTCTGTAAGATCAATACAATATTTCGTTGAGATAGAAAAACTTACGACTGTGTTCGATACTACTATAGAAGATATAGAAGTTTAGGGCAGTCTAAGAATATTTTATATATAATATTAAGGAGTAACAAACTTAATGAGTAATAGCAGCATTTTCAGCTATGATACAACACTCCCCGGTGTTATTACCGAAATTGATTCTCATCTCTCTTCCGAGTATGATACTTCTTTGTTTGGTACCACCGATAGCGTTGTAATCGTTGGTTCTGCTTTTGACGGTCCCGTAGGAGTTCTTTCTCCTATTTATTCTGTCGAACACGGTGCTTACCTTTATGGTAAAGCTTATGATTCCAAAACTCGCAAAGAAGCGACTTTGGTAACTGGCATTAAAAATGCTTGGGAAAAAGGTTGCCGTACAATTTATGCAATGCGCATGAACGGTATTGACCTTTATAAAGACTTTGACTTTGCTGTAAATTGTGACTTTAAACTTCGCGTAAAATCACGTTATCCGTCAAATACTGGCAAACAATGCTACGTAAAATTTGATAACACCCCTGGCGCTGAATGTTTTACAATTTACAAACCAGCTTCACGCGCAACTATTCGTGAAAAAATGGCTGGATTGGTAGAAGACGCTAATGCAGTAATGTTGAACAAAATTCGCGTTGCTCAAGATTATGCTCTCACCTCCGATAGCAAACTTGTTGACGTATTGAACATTATTAACAATCACGTTTATAATAATGTAATCAAAATTGACATTGTTGATCGCGACGGTAACGATGTAACTTCAAGTCCAGAAGCTTGTGACATTACACTTGGCGCAATGTTCCCTGGCGTATATTTTATCGGTCGTAAGTCAAACAATGTAGAACCAGAAACAAAAATTGCAGTTAAAACTGTTATTGACGAAACTGACGAAGTTCCGTACGAAGGTTTTGATAAAAAATATTTTACACTTCTCAAATTGAACACCAATGTTGAAGAATCATATCCTATTTACTATGATTCAATTAGCGAAATGCGCGAATTCCTTTCAAAATGTGGAATCATTATGGAAGAAAAAGACAATTATTTGGAAAATGCAGAAGAATCAAATAAAGCATTCCCTGAAGATTCTGTAGACTATGAAGAATCTAACATGACTGCATTTGAAAAATATATGCGCCTCGGCTCTGGTTTTGCGATCACAGCTGTTGCTGAACGCCGTGTTGATGGTGAAGGTAATGAGCTTGCGCCGAAAATCAGAGAAGCTAAAATTGATGATTCTCAACGCATTGTTCCTACCGGAGAAGGAATTTATTCAATTCTTCAAGACGTGAAAGTTCGTTATCATGTATTGGCTCATGATATTTGTGCTGATACAGCTATTACAGGCAAACTTCCTAGCCCGAATGCATTCAAAACAACTGTAGCTAACGAAATTGATGTTTGCCATGGTTTGATTTCTGCAAAATCCAAAGTAGGCGCAGACAATGAAAATGTAGCTAAGTCATACAAATTCCAATTCTGGAATTGTGAAGAAGTTCCTGTAATTGCTAAAGAAGAAATTTTCACAAAAGAAGTTTTTGAAACTGTAGGTTATAGCTACTACAAATCAGAAATTCTCGCTGTTAAAAACGCACCCAAAAAATCACTTGCTTTGGCAGTTAATGAAAAAGAATTGTTTATTGCAAATAAAAAAGGTGTATATGTTCCAGTAGATCCGAAACAATTTGATGGAAAATTGTTGTTCGCTGGCATTAAAGCATTCAAATGCGCACTTATTGATGGCAAACTTGAAATCTCTCAAGTACAACTCGACAATGCAAAAGATGTTATTGGCGATTGCAAATATATTCTTGTAAAAGAAGATAAAGAAATCTTTGTTGTTAAAGTTGTAGATTTCTCTTCTGAAGTACCGTTTATCGCTGACATGAACGTAGCACTTTCTGAAGAATCAGATGATTTGTTTGTATTCTACAGCAATGAAAGTGTTGGCGAAAACCAAGTATTTGTTTCATATCCAAACTTTGACGCTATTAGCCTTGTTGATTTTGTAGAAAAACTCAATGCTTCTAAATTGTCAAACATTTTCGAATTCGAACTTACCCAAGCTGGTAGACTCATAAAAGACGATTATGTTCTTGACGCTTATGTAGCAGCTGCAAAAGAAGCTGGTAAAGAAATTTCCTCAATGGACTTTATTGAAGAAGTAATTTGCAAAGACTGGTTTGAAATGAAAGCTGACCGTGTTCGTGCATACGATTATAGTAAACATATTCCGTACTACACTACAGATAACTTTGCTCGTCATCTTGCTCAACACTGCACATATACCGAACTCAGAACATATCCTACCCACGGCATCATCGGCTGCAGCCGCATTACAGACGTGTCAAAACCGAATCTCGCAAAAGTTGTAAACGCAATGAAAGAGTTCGAATGGGATATGTATGTTAAAAACAATACTGGCCGTAACATGCTCGACCAAAACAATTTGCCGTATAATATTGGACGTAACGTAAGTGTTACATTGTTCCAAGAACAAGTTGTAACTCCGTCCAACTTTGTAGCAATTGTAAATGGTGCAACCGCTTACGCTGGCATGGTTTCAAGCACAGACGTTGCTCAATCAACTACTGGTCAAACCATCAATGTTGAACCTATGTATGAATTTACACGTTCACAATTGCAAACTTTGAGTGGTCTTGGTATAGTAACCGTTAAAAACTCATTTACTCAAGGTTATGTAATTACCGATGGTATCACCATGGGTGCTACTGACGACTTGCTCCGCCGTTTGTTCAATACTCGCGTAATGCACTTCGTTGAAGATTACATCCGCGCTGCTTGCGAACCGTTTATTGGTAAAGCAAACTCCTTGGCAAATCGCAACAGCTTGCAAACAGCTCTTAATTCAAAACTCACCAGTTTGATGGATACATTGATTCGTAAATACGAATTCAAAATCATTGACGATGGTACCGCTGATCAATATACATATATTGATATTAACTATACCATTACTCCGATGAACGAAATTCGTGAAATCAGAAACAGAATCCGCGTAACAAACTAATTAAAATAAGCCGCACCCAAGTGTTGGGTGCGGCATAATATATACATATATCTAGGAGATATAAAGATAAATGGCAACATCTGAATATACAAAGACATATACCTCCTTCTCTGGCTGTGACATTGTAGCTACTTTCGGCAATACTGTAATTGGCGAATTGCAAGCTATTAGCTATTCCATTTCAAGAGAAGTTGCACCCATTTATACAATGGGATCTGCAGAACCCCGCTCCTTCTCAAGAGGTAAAAGAGGTATTGCAGGTACTTTGGTATTTACCACTTTCGATAGAGATGCACTTATCAAAGGTTTGCAAGAACATATTGCTAACTCCGATAATTTCCAACGCATTGGTGGAGAACTTAACATGCGTCCTATTTCTATTGATGAATGGGATAAAGAAATGACAGGTAATCTCGAAGGTGTAAATGCTTCTGCTGATCCTGAAGCTGCAACAAAGAAAATTTCAGAAAAAGCAAATCCGCATTACGCAGACGAAATTCCTCCGTTCGACATCACAATCTCCTTCGCAAACGAATTTGGCCAAAAAGCTGTTATGGTTATTTATGGCGTTCAAATTTTGAACGAAGGCGCTGGTTTCAGCATCGACTCAATCCAAGCAGAAAAAGCTTGCACATTTGTTGCAAGACGCATCGACCCGATGGTTGCAGTTGAAGGTTAATTCTTTGACTTGTATTATATAAATTTGTGCGTTCCAATATATTTGGGACGCACTATTTGTTTATATGGGTACTTTATAATTATAAGGAGAAAGAGGTGACTTAAAATATAATGGCAGAACAATCAGCTGATATAGTAGTTACACTAACAAACCTTAAAAAAGAATACGAAAAAATTTGTGCAGAAATAACAAGACAATCTGTAGAAATAAATAGTAATACATCTCCAGAAGTAGTAGCAAAAAGATATGTTGCGGCTATTTCTGAAATAGAAAAAAAATATAAAGAACTTTTTGACAGTAATCCAACAATTCATGAAGAATTTATAAAAGTTGCAAAAAATATAGCCGAAAAAGCTGCGAGCGCATATGTTGACAAAGCAGCAAAATCAGGGGTTACAAGTGTATATGTAGACACAGATCCATATACATCTGGAGGGAATTCGTATGGAAATGGTATGTCATTTACATCAGAATATCACGCTACAAACTCAACATATTCTGGCGCAGACATAGTAGCAAGTATTTCTATACCGACAAGCAAAGGTGTAATAAACAAAACGCTTGGAACTCTTCAAACACTTTCTTATAGTATATATCAACCAAAAGCTCCTGTGAGATGTCTTGGTAATATGAATGCCAAAGACTGGGTGTTCGGTCCAAGAACAATAGCTGGCTCACTTGTGTTTACTGTATTTAACAAGCACTGGCTAATGTCTATATATGATGAGATAAAAAACAAAGGAGAAATGCAAAATTGGCATTTCCTTGCTGATGAAATACCACCATTCAACATAACAATATCTTTTGCAAACGAATTCGGGTATGACTCCAGAATGGCTATTTATGGAGTAAGACTTATGAATGAAGGCAAAGTTTTGTCAATGAATGATATATATATTGAAAACACATATCAATTTGTCGCTAGCGATATTGAAATGTTAGATTCTTTAAATGCTTACCAAGTTGGCGAAACAAGACATAAATACGCAGCAATAGCTGTTGGTAATACGGCAGAATTGCGCGGTGAAGACGCAATAAAATTATCAGAAATAGTAAGTAGTTCACCAAGTAGTGACCAAATATCAACCAAGCCAAAAGACTATGTGTTTGATTCAACATATTATTTAAATGCCACACTTGATAATAAGACAGAAAAAGAAGCAAAAAAAGATTTAAAGAATTACAAAAAACAAGAAAAAGAAAAAATAGATCAAGAATATGAATCTAAAGTAAAAGAAATAAAAGATGACAAAACAAAAACAGAGGCCCAAAAGAAAACAGAAATCAGCAACGCCAAACGTGAAAGAGACGAGAAAAAAGACGCTCTCGACTTTTACTACAAAACAGCAAATAATGCGATAGAAAACTATTATGACAATAAAGAAAAAGAATTAGAAAAGGCAAACAAAAAATGAATCATGATGTTATTTTTTTAAATCAATTTGAAGACAAAGTAGAGCTATATTGTAATTGTTTTTTGTTTGGTTTTAATACTTTAGAATATTATCATATAGATGACTCACATAGTGTTATGAAAAAGGAATTGTCATCTGAATATGTTACTATAAATAACTTAACAAGTGGCAAATATAGATTTTATTGTGTTAATGAAAATGGGGAACATAGTAAAAGTATAAAAATCAATATTTTTAATGATTCATTGGCAGACATGTGGAATGTTATATTGGATGGAACTGACAATGAAAAAATTAACACAGTTTTAAACAATGCAGCAAACTTGAGTCTCAGTGATGATTATCTTATAAATTTATATAAATTATATTTAAACAATCGCGCTGAAGAATTAAAAGAAACATATGAATACATAATAAATTCATATGTAGATTATAGAAACTTATTAAATAATCAAATAAATGGGCAAGACGATTTATTTATCAAAGTAAATAAAAAACATGTATTGGATATAATCCTAGACGAAGAAGACCCATTCTTTGAATCAGATATAAATGTTGAAATTTTTGAGCTTGTTGATAAAAACTGGGAGCAATTAAACTTATTTGAAATAAAATCTTTTACTGTAAAAAAAAGATTGCCAAGCAATATTTATAATATATTTTTACGAAAAAACGGATGTGTTTTTAGACAATATTATTATTTTTCAGAAGGTGAAGAATACGATAAAAATAAATTCGTAGACATTATTTCAAACAATGAAAAAATTGATAATATTCGCTATAAAAACAGCACTATGTTGGCATCAGAGTATAATTCCTTGTCCGATGACAAAATGCTTGTTATTAGCGCTCTAGATCAATTTAATAACGGTTTTTCTCCGCTATTTAAAAGGCCTAATATTTTAGTTGATGAAGATATAATAAATATTGTAATAGATGATAACTTTATTGACTTTATGCAATATAATAATTCAAAATATTATTTATGCGCACAAATAGAAGACGGCATCTATGATGAAAAAATTAAACCGAAAAGAATACTTATTGAATCAAAAGAATTTGATATTGAAATAGGTAAAGATGCATTTTTCTATCCAGAAAGATACTACTTTTATATTTCAGACCAAAATGGAAATAAGTTAAGTGACGCTAATGCATATGATTTTTCAGAAACTATAGAAGTTGATGAATATAATTTATTGTACGACAATATACTCATAAACCAATTTGTTAAAAAAATGAGCTCTGTGATATCTGAAAATGACGTAGAATATTGGCCGACTATAAAATTAGTACTTGATTCATTTATTTCTGGAGACAATATTAAAAGCAGTGACTTTAAAGAATATTTGATTAAAAATATCCAAAACATTCAACCAAGTCTTATACATTTGGTATGGCTCTGTTATTATAAGTTTTACACAAAAAAAGATAGAAACTTTTTAAAATATCAAACATTTAAAAATAATTATAATGAACATATATTTTCAGATGTAGAATTATATAAAAAAGAACCATATATAATAAAAGTAGAAACTATAAAAAATGGATTAATAACAACAAAATTTGTAAACGATGTGTCGGTAAAAATTCCTAATGAATGTATTTCTATTTTTACTCCAATTAGAATTAGAGATATGACATGTGGGGATTTTGTTATGTATTATGAACAAAACGGAAGAAAACAAAGCTGGTTTAACTCTTTAGAAGTGGAGACAATTTATGGTTTATAATAATGGAAACATTACTCATGAATTAAGATCTACTCCTGGTTATACAAACTATGTTGTAGGCGTAAATAAAAACCTAAATGGAGAAATATCTTCCGCTCAATTAAAAAGATATTATTCAAATATAGATGCTGAAATTTATATTAATGGCGAATGGATAGAAGACGTAAATTCAATTCAATGGGATATTCAACAAAAAACAATTCCATTATATGGATTTAACTCTTATACGTTTGACGACATAGCAAGAGGAACAAGAATTATTTCTGGAAGATTTACGATTAATTTCACAAAACCAAGATTTTTGGAAGAAGCAATAAGTAAAAATAACCCAGAAAATATAGATTATAAAGTTGCAAGCTTTGAAGATGTAGAAAATTCTAACATAAGCATAAATCAGCCAACCTCTTCTAATGACATAGTAGCTAATAGACAAGATGCACCTGTTTTTCCATATACAAAAAAGGGATCAGATATAACAAAAACTAAGCGAGGATGTTTTGATATAGATATTGTTTGTGGAGGACAAACTCAAATGTCTAATTATCCGACACATATAATATTAAAAAATTGCGTAATAGCATCCGTAAGCTCGATGAGATCACAAGATGGCGATGTAGCAAGAGAAATGTATAGTTTCTTTGCGCAAGACTATATAACTATTTAAATTTATATAAACAACAAAGGGATTAACCACAACCATGACAGAAATTACAAGAACAACAAAACTTACAACAGAACTTATTCAAGAATTTAAAGACGTATATAAAAAGATTTTTAAAACAGTAATGCTTGACGGTTCTCCTATTATCTGGCGCAGACTTAGCCGAGCTGAATATAAACAAATTATGGCTAAATCAGAAAGCATCGCAGATACTTCAGATAGACTCTGGATGAGAGAAGAAGATATGTGCAGACAAGCAGTGCTTTATCCATGCCTTGAAGAGCTTGAAGAAATCATGGCTGAAAACTGCGGCATCGCTTCAATAGTAAGCGATGAAATTATGGAAAAATCTGGATTCAGAGTTAAATCTAGAACAGAAGAACTTTAACATCTAAAGGAGCCGCAATGATTATTAATAAAGGTAATAATACGGTAGACCTTTCTGGGCTCCTTGAAGAGTTTAGAGAGAAATATAAATACATCTATGTATTTCAGTTTGAAAATCAAGTATTTATATATAGAGCAGTAGGTAGAAAAGAATATAAAGACCTTGTTTTAGATAATAATCTAACAGAACAAGACAAAGAAGAAAAGCTTTGTAGTCTTTGTACGCTTTATCCAGAAAATTATGATTTTGCAAACTGTGAAGAAGCCGGAATACCAACAAGACTTGCTGAAGAAATAAATAAAATTTCTTATTTGGATAAAGACAGTAGAGACAAGGTTATGTATTATCATCGTGATGAGTTAAACGACCTTGATAATCAGATAAACTGTATAATCTGTGCTGCATTCCCATATCTTGAGCTTGAAGATGTTGAGAATTGGGATGTTGTTACTGCTTGTAAATATTTTAGTAGAGCTGAATGGATCTTGCACAACATAAAAGGTGTGCCTTTTAGAGAAAAGGATCCAAACGCTGATTACTTTAATACAGGCAAGACAAGAGGAACAGAAGAAATAGTTACCGATGATGAAATAAAAAGTACCGCTAAACAAAGTGCTGTAGCTCATAACGGTAAAGAAAAAAATAGAATGACACCAGAAAAGCTTGCAGAACTTAAACGCAAGTATCCTGAAATCGACTGGGAGAACGACGCGGGCAAATTAGGAATTGAAGGCATTATAAATCAACCAAAAGTAGATACTACTCCGGTTGCGTTGAGGCCCAGAGGTGAAAAATAGTAAAATAATGGAGGTGCGTTACCATTTCTTTGGACGAAACAAAAATAGAGGCCAGGGATGAGAGCACCATCGTCGATGAACTGGGCGTCCTGTCATCAACCGCTGCTTTTAGCGGTGGGGCAGCGGCGCTCTTTTTTCATAATGGCGGAGGACAAACATTAAACAAGCTCGCAATAGGTGCGAAGATATATAGTAGAGAGCTGTCTAATTTATATAAAAGTTATGGCAGCGATTTTAGTGGAGCAAAACTTAGAGATGTTAGCGATGCTCTTGATAGAGCTAAAGCAAGTTATGAAGAGATAAAAGATTACGGA
>JAEIGA010002619.1_pt1 | contig 28638 bp, 51 predicted proteins | sample 9270691 | NCBI WGS metagenome assembly JAEIGA01 (sample SAMN17057246, study PRJNA624740) | gut metagenome | biome: biome; isolation source: fecal sample | host: Bos grunniens | place: China: Xizang | collected 2019
AACCAACTTGTAGTTGTAACCGCCATCAGTCTGCAAACCTTTGGGGCAGTAATTGACTCTCGCGTATTTGTAGAGTTCGCCTCTGCCCTCGTCAACCTTAATCCAGTTGGACAAATCGGGAATAAAAGCATCCGAATCCACGGCGGTCACATAGCTGTCAAGGTTGATTTTGACATAGACCCCGTGTGTGGTTTCGTTATCTGCGGTTATCATTCGGTCGTACAAGACCATGTTAATCAGCTCCCCGTCCTCGGTCGTGCCTGTGATACCTTTCAGCTTTTCGATAAGTTCTGCGTCTGTCATGGTGCCACCTCTCATTCAAACCAGACATGGGCGCATGAACCGCTAGCATTTCCAAACAGAAGACCGACATAGTACTGCAAACCTAGTGCAGAACTAATATCGCATGTCAAATCAATCGTTTCATCGGAAGCGGCTGTTACTGTTGCGGAAAGGTTCGTTTCAAAGGCCGCGCTAAGAGATTGGAACGTGCGCCAGTCGCTCGTCTCGCCGCCAGTTGACGCGATTCTCAATGTGGATGTTAGACCAACGGCGATGTTCTTGTTGTCACCGCTAGCGTTAATTGTCGCGCCAGTAATTGTGGCACGGAGCGTATTTTTGGAAATTGTTTGAATGTTTTTCGGCTGGAAGAACGTGTATGTGTAATTGTTTGTTGAATAAGAAACCAACGCAGTTGATGTAATAGCCCTAGAAGAACTACTACCAGAACGCGCCCCGAATTGCCAGCCGCCAGAAACAGCAGAGTTATCTCCATTGTTCCAAAGTTCAATCGCATACGACAGTTCTAAAACGTATTCCTTGTTGTTGTCGATTATGACGGTATCGCTTGCCGTATCTGCTCCAAGCGTTGCCGTGACAGTCCACGGATTGACCGAATCGAACAGAGACGGTGCGATAACAAACAGGGCGATGTCCTGCGTGGGGTCTGCCTCGACAACCCACATTTTGGGCGTGAGGGTTATGCTGCCTTTTGTGGCGGTCACGGTCGACCCGTCCGGGACGCGCGCAACAAGCACGGCTCGGTTTTCGCTGATTCCTCCGCCGCCGACCATATTAAAAACCTTGCTCATGCGCTCACCACCCTTGCGATATTGACGGTCAAATCGGCAGACGGCGCAGAATCGCAATGGAATACCATCGACCCGTCCGTGCTTACATCGTCCGCAAAAATCTGCGCGTCACCGTAGGTCGCAAAACTCGCGCTTGCCGGGGAAACGATGTACGCATATCCGCTTGCGAGGAAGTTCGCGTTACTGATAGTCTGCGCGTTGCTCGACCACGAAGCAGACGCAAGCGTTACCGTAAACGAAAGCGCGCCGTAATCCGTTCCTTTGGTAGCCGCCGCCACCGCCGCGCCTGTACCTTTGAGCATCCCAACCGCAGAAATAGCCGCTTGCTTTCCCGCGAGTTGCGTGTTAATTTTGGAACTCGACCAAGTGTGCGTAAGCGAAATGTCGTTATCATCAATAGTCGAATCGCCGGGTGTCAGCGGGCCGTTGTTGACCCACTCCATGTGTACGGCGTCCCATATATATGTGTCATATGGGGCTTCCGTGCCGACCATGTACGCGTCGCCCTCGGATGCCATCGGATGTGCGCTTTCAAGGTCTGCCGCTGTGTCGTAATAGCCCTTAATAATAAGGCCCGTACTGACCTCACCCGCTCCAATGTTTGCTCTAGCTTGCGCTTTCTGCGAAGTTGTCAGCGAGAGTTGCTTATTATAAACGACCGCGCCGACAAGTGTATCTTCTATCTCCTGCGCAGACAGGGAACTGTAAAAGTAGTTTTCGCTCATGTTTCACCCCATCAATAATAGATGATTGCGCATCCGTAGTTGCCTGTGCCGCCCTTGCCGCCTTTGCCGCCAGTTCCGGGGGCTTTGCTTCCTGTACCGATAACGGAGGAATATACATGGTTCCACGATTCCCAAGCACCGCCAGCGCCACCACCGCCTCCGCCGTGTCCGCCGTTGCCTCCGTTCCCGTATACGCTCCCGGTCGGGTCCGCATCGCCAGCGTCAGCACCGTCGCCGCCGGAGCCCCAATTCCACCAATCTTGTGCGGGCGTGTCGTTCGCGGCAAACGCATCTCCGCCGTCAGAACCGACCGCCGCGCCGCCGCCGCCGCCTCCCGCAGTATAGAGCGTAAGATTTCCGGAATACTGACTTTTCGGGAAAACTGGACGTCCGCTTATAATATTTCTATCAGAGCACGCGCCGCCGTGGTATGTCACGCCATTGTAGACCACATCCTCGCCGTCTGTGGCTTGACTTTCCGAGCCGCCGCCGCTGTGCCAGTAGCGGTCTCCATGGCCGCCATGACCGCCCGCGATCCCGTCAATGCCCGGCTGCGCGAGCACGTCGCCGGTCAGAATGTCGAAATATCCGAAGTTATTCGGAGCGCCGTCTGCGGATGTGAAATTATAGTAGGTCGAGGACAGTACGGAATCCGTGCCGGAGTTGGAAACGGTCAGCTCAGTCAGACCGGTCGCCAGAATCTTGACCGTGAGGATGTTCCCGCCGAGACCGCCAGCACCGCCGAGACCGCCCGCGCCGCCGTTTTCGGCGCGGTCGATGCTTTCTTTCCCGTCTTCGCCGTCAAGCCCATCCTCGCCGTCTTGGCCTTTGCCGATCAAGGTGATCCTGACCTGCGGGATCTCCTTTTCAAACACCGCCGCCGGGATCGTCCACGTCTGACTGGCGCCGCTGCCGAGAGGGATCAGGACGCGCTCGGTATAAGCCGCGCCGCTGCCGGTGGGCGTGTAGTTCTGGATGAAGCGGCATTTCGCTCTTGCGAAGCTCGTAACGGATTTGCTCATTCTAGCGATATAGCCGGTAATCAGCTCGCCGAACGGGTTTTGCGTCGTATACAGGAAGCCGGGTTTCTCGGTTTCGACTTTAATATCCTGCTCGACCCGCGTAGCGTTGAAGTAGTACTCGCTCAGTCTGGCAAGCACGTTGTCAGCATTGATGAACGAGACGACGGTCGCGTCCTGCACGGCGACGATCTTCTCGACCGGCGCGTTTTCGTTATCCTGCGAGATCAGCCGGACGTTGTGAACGTAGGGAATGCCGGACAGGATGCCGGAGCCTGAAACGACCGCGTAATTCGTTGTTGCCGAGCTGATCGTCAAGTTCCCGCTGGAACAGTAGATGCTCGGCGGATAGATCGGCACGTCAAACTTCACGAAAGCGTCTGTGACGGCCTCGTCGGACGAGTTATCGAACAGGACGGTTTCGTCTACGCTCGGGTCGTAGTGGTAGGAATGTTCGTTGACTTCGATTCTGGACGCGGGTTCGTCATAGATCACCTTGCCGCCCTGAAACACACGGTCAGTAGGAATCTGGCGCGGCTGCTCAGATTCCGGGAACGTGAAGAACATAGCGCCGTTGTCGCCTAATACGATCTCCACACCGTAGGCCAGAAGAAGCTGATACAGGTTTGCCCGCTTCGTGTCATACGGAAGCCAACCATAAACGCGCTGCACGGCGACAGTGCCGTCGATCAGATAGAGGTAATCGTTGCCGAGGATTTCCTCGATCACGTCCTGCAAATACTGGCCCGTATAAATGCCGCCGTTGTGGTATTGTTTGTCTAGCAAACCGATTGCGGAGACAGCGCTGATCTTGTACCGCTCCCGCTGGACGCGTTCGACGGTTTTAACGTAGAACACGCCCGCGATATTGTTACCGGAGTAATAAACGATCTTTGTGCCATACGGCAAAAGCCGAATGTCATAGTTCTGTCGGGAACACAGGAGCATGTTGTCGCTGGACATAAAACCGTCATAATCCGTCGGCTTGAAAACATACGGAATCCAGACATAGTAATCCACGACTGACGTGAACTGATTAATATACAGTTCTTCTCCGACCAGAGAAACGGACGTATCGCTGTCGACGGAAATGATTTCCGGGTTTTCAAAGGTAACGATCGGGTTGCTCTGATCGTTTCCGATTACGATTCTGTTAGGAATTGCAGCCATTTACAATTCCTCCAATTTGAAGGAAATGCCGTCCCACAGCATTTGAGGATCGAGGCTTGCGGTATCATCTTCCGCCATGAACGCCGCGCTTTGCCCGCTCGGGTGCATAGTCTTTGTGACCGTGCCGAGAAGCGGATCGTCATAGGTGACACTGCAGCTCGACGCGGAAATTAGATTGAGAAGAATCTGCACATCCGAATATGCCAACGGGACGCAAGTGATATTGAGATCACTTTTCGTCGCCAGCACGTCGAGCTGCGTTACCCCGGCAAGCGTAACTCCCCCGTTCTTGCCGTTGACATAGCGATAGCTCCACTTGATGCCACGGAAGGCGATGTAATTGGATATATCCGTGCCGTTGATGCGGACGGGTGTCATAATAACCATTCGTCGCCCTCCTTATGTTACAATCAAGCTCATGCCGTGGTCGTTGGTCACGATCTGCTGATCCTCAAAGATTGCACGGCAAAATTCTCTGCCGTTCACGTTCAAGATCGCGGTATGCACGCCGGAACTGCGCCCGCTGACGCTCTGGAAGCCGTCGGAAACCATCTGCGCGAGCGAGTTGATCCCGCCGTCGGTTCCCGTTGCCGGAAGCTGGAACGCGCCGGACGCGGCCTGTTCCATGCCGTTTCTGCTGACCATCTGCGCGCCTAGGTTCGCCGTGTCGAGCATCCCGGTATAAAGCGTTGTAACAGTTCGGTCAAGATCGGTTTCTTCGTCTTTGAAGCCTTCGATCATGCCTTCGACGGACATTTCGCCGATGTACTTAAACTTCTTAGACGGGGAAGCGATGCCGAGCTCGCTTTTTACCGCACCCCACATCTCGGAAACTTTGCTCTTTACCCAGCTCACCATGGAATCCCACAGCCCGGTGATACCGTTCCAAATGCCCTGAACGATTGCAGAGCCGACGCTTGACCAATCGACAGTAAAGAACGTGTCCCACAATGCTTGGATCAGTTCGGCGACAGTAGAAATGATCTGCGGAATGCTTTGAATGAGGCCAGCGATCAGGTTAAGTATCAGCGTCAAACCTGCGACGATCAGTTCCGGGGCGTGATCGAGTATGCCGTTCAGAATCGTCGTCAAGATCGTAACCGCCGTGGCCGTCACGGTGTCCATGTTGTTGGCGATGCCTTCAATGAAACCGACAAGCAGCTCCATTCCGGTGTTGACCATTTCCGGCAAGCCTTCAATGAAAGAATCGACAAGCCCGGTCAGGATTTCCTTTGCAGCGGCGACAGCGCCCTCGATCCCGCCTGTCTGCGCAGCGTCGAGCAGCGTTGTTACCCACTCCATGACTTGCGGCAAAGCATTTTCGGAAAGAACGCCGAATAAATCCTCCGTCAATACGCCCGCGAGCTGCGTGGCGTTGTCTTTCAGCGTGGAGACTTGACCGAGGAAGGTCTGACTTTGCGCCTCCATCGCGCCGTAGAACTGCCCGCCTTCCTGCGCAGCCATAGCCAAAGCGCCGGACAAATCTTCGTAGGAAATCTCCATCTCTTTGAGCTTTTCGATGGGTTTCCCGGTGTAGTCGGCGAGCAACGAATAGATGTTGATGCCCGCCATGCCGAACTGCTTAATGTCCATCGCGGAGGCTTTGCCGAGGTTCTGGATTTGCTGCAGGTTGGCAGCCATGCGTGACAGTTCGGCAGAACCGCCGCCAGTCGCTGCGACGGCGTTGGCGAGGTTCATAACGTCGTTTCTCGCGTCGCTCGCTGCCATGCCAGTCGAGACCAGCATCTGCGTGGCTTGCGTCAGAGAATCAACGTCAAACGGAGTTGATGCCGCGTCCTGCCGGATTTGCGCCATAACAGCTTGCGCTTCTTCTGCGGACCCGAGGAACGTTTCAAAGCCGGTTGCGTATTTCTCCATCTTGGCGTTGAAGTCAATACCGGCCTTTGCAATATCCTTTACGCCGCTGACGGCTTTTGCCGTCATTTGTACGAACGCTTCGCCGACCTTGCGGGCCGCGCCGATCATAACCTCTTGGAAAATGCCGCCGTGTTTCTTCCCGCCAGAACTGAAAGCTTCACCGGCGCGTTCGCCGCCCTGTTTTGCTTCGGAGACGGCTTTGTCGCTGCTTACTTCAACTTGATATATGATCTTGCCGTCTTCTGCCAAGCGCTCACCCCCTTATAATTGAGGTAGATTTCAGGCTTTCCGCAAAGCGTTTCCGGCGTTCTTCCTCGCTCAGTTTGATTGCCACGCGCTGTTTGGCTTTAATCAAAGCTTCCACTTGCGCCCTATTATGTTTGTTAACCGCCGGGATCGGGCGCTGCCGTATGTCGACAGTCCGCATCAAAGCGGTGTCTTCCGGCAGATCGGCGAGTAATTCAAGGAACTGGAAAAAGTGGATTTTGTCGCTGGTAAGGTCTACGCCGATACGGAAAAAGGCGCTGCGGATCATGGCAGCGTCTTGGTGAAAGTCGATGTATTTTTCGCTTTGCGGTTTATCGCTTTTCGGGAATAAGTCTATGACCGCCTTGACGATCTCCGCCTGTTCCTGCCATGTTCTCGGAAGCGTTTCGTCCTCCGCGATAAGCCAAGCGCATTGAGCCATGAGCTTATCCTGCGGAAACAAATCTTCGCGTTCCTGTATATCCATGGCCCGGAGCACACGGTCATAGGACAGATTGAGCCGGACGATCCTCCCGTCCAGCTCTACATGGTCGGGGTATGGATCGTAAATGTTCATTTGCGCATTTTGCGGGCGGCCTCGACGAGCTGCTTTCTGCGCTGTTCAGAGGCTTCCTTGATTTTCGGCATGATCTCGTCGTTGATAAACGGGAACACGTCGAGAAGCATTTCGGTGTAGTGGTTTTCGTAGAATTCCATGATTTTCTGCGTGCCGTCCTCGCCGAAAATAACGTCGAATACGGCGCACACCGCTTTCCCGTATGCTTCCATAGTCTTCGGATCGTTCGGGGCGTTCTGCAACTCGTTTTGTGCCATTCCGAGCATTTCATACGCTTTATTAACCCGGTTGGCGATCTCGTCGACGTTAAGGTCAACTTCCAGCACGCACGCAACGGAGCCGTCGGCGTGGCAAAGCTGCAGTTCTTCCTTGATTCTGTTCTTGCGCATAATGGTATACATTTACGAAATTCCCTCCTTGATAGTAGAAAAGCCCCCCGGTTTCCCGGAGGGCTAAATGTCAGGACGTTTTGCTGACGACGGTGGCGTTTCCGTTGCCGACAACGACATAGGTGGAGACGTTGACCATCGCAACGGTGACTTTCTTCCCGTTCGGGATAGAATAGGTCGCACCGTTTACAAAATCGTTCCAGCCGGTCAGCACGGAGCCGTTGGTCGCGGTCGGAGCGGCGGTGTCCCAGGCATACACGAACTTGCAGCCCGCGTCCGGGAACGTCGGGACGACAGTAATGACCGTGTCGCCGACCGCCAGCGTCCCGGCGACGGACGTGACGGTGAGAGCCGAAGAAGCGGCGACGGTCTCGACGACGGGCCGACCATTCCAGCTAAAGGTCACGGAGACAGCAGCGCCCGCAGTAGTAGCGCCGCCGAAGCCGGACATATCCTTCATGGTCGCATCCACAGTGTAGCGCGTGACGGAACCGTCGGCGTTCGCAAGGGACAGACGCATGTTGGTATGTCTGCCGCGCATGAGGTTCAGGCGATTGCCAAAAATGAAGTCCTGCGCAGCGTCACCGATCTTGCGGTAGCCGGTCAGGGCGTAGGTCGGATGGATAGCGATTACGTCGTCGGAGCCGTAGCCGTTGGCACACAGGGAGAAAATCTCCTGCACCTGCTCATTGAGAGCTTCGGTAATGTTATCGAAGCCGTCACAAACGGGTGCCCACGTCCGGGAAGCGGCGAACGGCGTAGTGTCGATTTCCAGCTCCACGCCATAGTTCGGGAGAAGATAGCTCATAAGCCGTTAGATTCCTTTCGTATTGATTTTTACAAGGAGAGAGGACGCATAAAGCCATTCGCTATTTTGTTCTCTCCCCAAAAGGCGGGGGGAAGCGACGGTTTCGATCGCGTACACTTGCCAATCGTTCCCGATCGGAAAGTCTTTCCGGCGCGTCAGCGAGCGGTGGATCGCGTCGAGCTGGTCGATAACGGTCTGCTGATCCCGGTTCTTTCCGTTGCAGACGATGGACATACGCTCATTTGAGCCAATGTCAAGCATGATCGTTTGCGGCGCTGCTTGCCCGGTCATGGCGATTCCGTTATCCGGCGGCATGGAGCCGGTGACAATGGAAACGCCCGCCGCTTCTTCCGCCATATTAATAATAGCTTGCAGAATTTCGTCGTACATTTACCATCCAGCTCCTTCCACAAAAGCGTTCTGCGCGACTTTTTCCCAGTCGCTTCCGTATTGACCGCGTGCCGTTTCACACCATTGTGTGGTAGTTCCGGCGGTCGTGTGGTTCTTGATAACGTGCGATCCGTCGGGCCAGCAGCCGTAATACTGATAAGCGGCGTATACGGTGTCCCACACAGCCGCCATGTGCCCGCCGTGTTCCTGCGGTCTCGCAGAATCGCGCAGCGTGCCTTCCTGCTTCGGCGTGAATTGCTGATTGCTGTCCGCGATGATCTGCTCAGCGACCATACTCTCGGCTTTCAACCGTCCTTGCTCAAACCGCGTCTGCAGCCCGGCCTCGTCCAGTTTTACGGTGACGCTCATACAAGGCCCAACTCCCAATGGTGAAGATTATCCTCGTCGTCGGGTAAGCTGTCGACCACAAGGATCGTATACGGGCCGGACGTATTGCCGTGCCGGTTGGTCACGGTGCAGGTCATAACGCCGCCGAGGACTTGCGTCTGTTCCTGCAAGGCTTCATAGTCCAAAGACGGCGTAGAATAGCGAGCGTCAATAAAGAGGATGCCCGTCAAGGTAACCTCGTCAGTGTTGGTCGTTTTCCGCGTCACGTTGTCGCTCTGGATATGAACGTTATTGACCGTATACGTCGTCGGCGTGAGCGGCTTTTGATAGCGGTCGAAGCCGGACGGGACGGAAAGCGTCAGCGTGTCCCGCAAGATGCGGCGAGGGATCGGAGAGAGCATTTACACCCCTCCGATCCAGTACGGGGCGATCGGAGGATCGCCGAGCGTCGGAACCTGCGGATTGAGAAGCCCGGTCAATTCCAAAGCCGCGAGGCAAGACGGAGAAACCATAGACGGAGCGCCGACTTTTGCCTTGCTGTTGCCGCCGCCGTTCACATGAACCTTGCCGACAGTCCAGCCGTCGGACGATACGCCGGAGATCGAAACGTCCACGCCGTTCAAAGCGTAATACTCGATCTGACAACAAATCGCTTCCTGAATCGCCTGTTGCTGCCACTCGGGAAGGGCGGTATAGTTTGCCGCCCTTCCGTGCGTGATCTGATTAACGAGCGCTTCCGCCCGTTTTTCTGCCCTCGGGAAGTCCGTCTCAGCAATCGTCTCCCCGAGGAAGGTGTTGGCATAATAGCTATACGTTACGATTGCCATTTACGGGCCTCCTTACGCGCCGACGACTTCGGTGGCGTAGCCGCCAGCGACAACGAAGCCGGTCTGAGCGTTGACGAGAGCAACGGTGACGACCTTGTTGGCGGTCTGACTGGTCAGAGCGATCGGGGAACCGGCAGCCTCGACCCAGGTCTTGGACGCGTCGGGAACAGCACCATAGGTCAGGCTGATCGCGGCGTTCTGATTAGCGCAGTAGACGAGTTTCAGACCCGCAGCGGGCGTGCCGTTCATGCCGATAAGGTCGCCAGTCACGCCGATGTTGGTGCTACCGGCAGCGGTGCCAGCGGTGGAAGTGACGGTCAGCGTACCGGCGCTCGGAGCTGCGGAAACGTTGGCGAACACGCCAGCGCCGCGCTGGACGAGGCAGAACACGTCGTAGTAGTAGCGCTCGTAGTAGAGCCACTTGCCCTTGCTCTGCGCGGTGGGCGCGGAGATCATGCTGGTCTCATAGACCACGGGGGCGGCGATCGCCATAGGATCGTAGATCAGGAAGTTGATCTGCGCGGCGCTGTCGCCGATGGACCAACCGGTGGTGAAGGTGTAGACAGTCTTCATCATGTCGGAGGGAACTTCCTCAATGAGAACGCCGTCGAGTTTGCCGACGTTGCGGTCGACGTTACGGATGCCGGTGCCAGCGTCAACGAAGCGGGTGATACCGGCGGCTTCTTTCAGAAGCTTGTACGCGTCGGGAGTGATCTTGCAGCGGCAGCGGTCACGGTTGACGCGCTGGTTGGTCATGTAGGCAAGGGCCGCATCCCACTGAGCCAGAATGTTGCTGGAATTAAGGGAAGTGGTGTCAATGCCGCCATGAGCACCGGCGAAGGCGGCGAGCTTGGAGCTCATGTAAGCGTCCATCTCGGGAACCTTCTGGAACTGATTGAAGGTCGCGGTCACGTTGGCGATGGTGAAAACCTCGTTGGTCTCGACCATATCCATCGGGTCGACCAGAGTGTCCCACTCGCGATCCATGGACAGATCGCAAGCCTGCCAGTCGATATTGGCGTTGCGGTTGAACACGCCAGTGATCTGATCGCGGTTCGCGGCGCGAGCGCCGGACGTGGTCATGCTGGGGATGTACACGGTCTTGCCCTGCAGAGGACGGAAGCGCTGAGCCTCGCCCTGATTCCAGAGATCGCCGTAGTAGCTCAGATACGGGTAAGCATTGGCAAGCTCACGGCCGTACTGAGCGGCATAGTTGATAGGAGCCTGAGAAAAAGCCATTTGTTTTTCTTCCTTTCGTTAGTTTTGTTTCGGGATGAAACTCCACTTCTCCGAAAAGCTCGGGCCGGTTTTCCCGCTCGGAGCGCTGCCCTGCGTGGGGCCGCCGAAGTTCGGCTTTGCGGGTGGAGTTTCTTCGGTCTTGAAGTATTCTTCGTACTTCTCATTGATGGTTTTGAGCTGATCCGCAACGGCAGGAGCCTTTTCAGATCGGTCAAGCATTCCGAAAACTGTCTCGCGGAATTTCGGCTTGACGTTGGCGAAGTCGTCGCCCTGAATCGCGCGGAGCATGTCCCGCTCGGTGACAAGCGCCTGATATTCCGGGGCCGTGGTTACGTCCGCCGGTTTCTGCTGCGCGGCCTGTACGGCTGCGTCGATCTGCGCCTGTACGTCAGCTTTGGGAATATAGTCCGCCAGCGTGCGGTTGCGTTCCGCCATGATAGCGTCGACTTTATCTTCGGGAACGCCGTTTTCCGTGAGAAACTTTCTCGTAAATGCCATGTTTAACGTCCTCCTTTAACGTCCTGACGCGGACGAAATAATAGGTTTTACGTCCCTCGACGGGTATGAAAAAAGCAGCCCTTTCGGCTGCTCTTGTTCAACTATTGGTTTATTCCCCTGCGGCAGCGGCTTCCCAAGTAAAGGTTGCGGCTCCGTCGTCCATGACGAGCTGCAGGGAATAGGTGCCGTCGTCTTCCGGGAGCGCGGGCAGCTCCATCGCGGCTTTGATCGCGTTGATAAGCTGCAGGTTTGCGATCGCTCGCAGAATCGTGTTTATGTCGTCCGTCTGGACGTTCGCAGCGTTACCGCCGAGCGAAAAATAAAGCGCTTTCAGCGCGGTCTGTAAAGTGTCCATTGTTTTGTTCCTTTCACATGCTGACGAGGCCCGTTCCCGTCGACTCAAAGAATGTTTCTGAATACGTGTCATAGTAGCCGAGCGCGTTGTCGGAGATACGCTTGCAAGGAATCAGCTTCAAACGCCCGTCAACCACGACATTTCCGATGATATTGCCGACCATCTTGGATGAGGTAGCGGTCGGGGAAGTCGTACCGACGCAAAGGTCGCCGTCGCTCTCAAATGTTTTTTCCGTCCATGTGCTGTCTGCTTTCAACCCGGTAACGCCTGTCGGAGTAATCACAACATCGTATCGGGTATCACTGTCAGCATCTGACCGATAAGTCCCGCCGTTGTATCGCATATACTTCGCAGACGACGACGCGCCAAGATACAACGAATAGTTGCTCTGAGCGGACGTTCCATCATACGCGCCGAGCACGTTACACGCTGGGCTCGCCATCGTGCATTTGAACGAGAAACGCATGGTATCAGAACCGCGCATCTTAAAATTCGTAATGTCGAAATATGCGTTGTTGTTGAACGTGAATCCGGCGACACGCGTATACGCTTCGGGCAGTTCAGACGCGCCGGTAACTGCGTGCGCCCAAATCAGTTTTTTTAGAAGCGACCATCCTTTCATGGCTTCGCCTCCTTATGACTGAAAACTGAACTGCTCCACCCAGTCGCCGGATTTCTCGTTGAAGAAATAAACCTTGCCGGTGTTGCTTTCAACGAAGATCGAGCCGTCGGCGATCCCGGCGGTCGGTTTGGTTTCGGTGCTGTCGCCGCTGATCTCGACGTATGCCACGTCGTTTGTGATTGGTCTATAAACAAGCTCTCTCATTCGTCGTCGTCCTCCATTTCAGGTTCTACGAGACCTTCCGTGCGTCTGCCGTCCAGCGCGTCGATCACGTTCTGTAACATCGTTCTCGCGCCTTCAAGGAGCGGGCGCTTCACGGTCTCGTCGGGTACGCGGTCGGCGGTCTCGATGATCTCGGCGGCCTTGTGCAGCGTGTCGCAAATCGGGCACATTTCGCCGTTTGCGAAGTCAGGCTTCGCCATCTTGCTCGCGTCGATCATTCCGCAGCCTCCTTTTTCTTCTTGCCCTTCTTGGGCGGCTCGGGATTACGTTCTTTGTCCAGCTCGTCAAAACTGGCAAAAACCTTTCCGCAACCGCGGCAGACAATCCCGTCAGCCACGCCCATGAGCATGTGGTTTTCATGCTTGCACATATTTGTTGCTCCTTTCAAAAAACTTTTTCACGGTCATAACGTCTGGCTCGGCCCGTGCGTTCGGTGAACTCGCGCATCTTGGCTTGAAGTTCGCGAACTTTCTGCTTGTCTTCTTTCGTAGCCGTAGGCCCCGCCATTTCAACGACGCGCTTGGCTTCGCGGATTTGCCGCTCCAAAGCCCGCTGTTCTTGGCTTTCTGCGTATTCTCGGTCGTTTTCTTCCTTTGGCTGAATGAAATCTTCACCGTGAGGAATGGTCACGCCGGGAATAACCACGATCGGGAAATGACCGCAGTTGATCCCAAACAGGCCAGCCGCTTGTCCGTAACTCGTCGAATTGAGCGGCTTATAATGCGCGCTCGTTCCGTCTCCGAGTGGAATATCGCCTTCCGTGTTATCCCACGACAAAAACTTGCCTTGATACGGATAGCAAAGCGGCCTCGCGGCGGCGTGAGAAGAAACCTGGAATACCTGCGTGTTGTAGTCCTGCATCCGTGCCCGCGTGCTTTGGATCGCTACGTTATGGACGGTCGTCCGCGTGACCATGTTTACATACGCTTCGGGTGTCCAGCTCCGACCGGCTTTGTCGATAAAACCTGTCAGCCCTTCGTCGGAAATGCGCTGAATCGCTCTACGGACGGCTTGCTGACGAGTTTCCGCGCCGGACGCAATATTGCCCGCCGCTTCTTCCAATGCAGCACGGGTGCTTTCCTGCTTGACTAGGAGCTTGCCGTATTCTTCCTCGGTGATCTGCACCGCGCGGACGTATTGATCGACGGAACTTTGCAGCATGATCGTGTTCGTCAGGTTGTAGACGTTCAAGGCTTGCTGCTGATAATCCCGGAGCACTTGCACCGTGGAATCAGTCACAGCGGGAGTAATATAGCCGTCTTTTGCGGCCTGTTCCATTTGCTTTTCAATCCGATCCAGCGCAGCGGAACGCGTGGCTTCCATCGTTTGACGAACATCCGCCGGAATCCGTTTGATCCATGCGTTAATGATCGCCGCGTTTTCCTGCGTAAGCTGCCCAAGCTCGGCGAGCTTTTGGATTTCCCAAGACGCGGTGTGCGTCCACGTCGGGCTTGTGATATGCTTGCCGATATTGATAAGCAACTCGTCGACCATGTGCTGATAGACGCTTTCGATCGGGTCAGACAGCGCTTGAATTTGCGACGGTGTAAGCATAACGCCTCACCGCCTTATTCCGCCGTGTCAAGGTTCAGACGGTCAAGCGTGATCGCGTTAACTCTGCCTTCGGCGGCGATCTGTTCAAGCTCGGCCTGTGCCGCTTCATCTGTAAGCGCCTGCCCGTATTTCGGGTCGGTAAGGAACGTCTTTTTGCTCATAAGGCCAGCGCCGACCAAAGCGATGCCTTCGTTGATGTTCGTCTGACGATCCTGCGTGATCCCGTCGTCCATCGCAATATTGACTTCGTAACCGTTCTTCGCAAGCTCGGCTACGCTTTGCCCGTCTTCCGTCTGCATTTCATACAGGGAAGCGACAGCAATAATATTGTCGACCAACCGAATGATCGCGGGTCGGAGCATGTTCTGGAAGTTTCTGACCGTCTTGTAGGTCTTGCTGTTCTCGCTGACAACTTCGGTCGCTGTCTTGATCCCGTGGTTTTTCGCGTCAAACGAGAACGTACCGGCGGAAAGCCCGACCTGCAAGCAGAAAATGTTAAGAAAGGCGTTCATGGCCTCGACGTGTTCCTCTACGCGCAGGGAAACGGAATTGTCCTGAATTTTGAGCGCGTCGGGATCGTCCGTGCTGAGAGCTTCGTAGGTTTCGTCCGTTGCGTCGAAATACCGGCGCGGCGTGCCCGTGGACGGGTCAACGACGGTCTTAATCATGCGAGCCGGGACAATGATCCTTTTCTTGCCAAGCCGGAATTCTCGGACGAAACTGTCAAAGCAAATGTCGAGCGCGTGCAGCGTTTCCATCGCGTTCGCATAAATAGAAACGCCAAGCGGCGAGTTGTCGTCGATGTTATTCGCCGTCGGCGTGCGGAAATAAGAAAACAACGACGCTTCCACGCCGTTGATCTCGGTTTCTTCTTCAAGAAACGGATAGATTTCCGAAAGCGGTACACGCATACCGAGAATGTCCTGCGGCTCCTGCGGATTTCCGTTGCGGTACATTTCCGCGCGGTAAAGCTCGTTGGTGATATAGTACGTCAGGCCGTCCCAACGGTGCCACTCCAAACGGGTGTAATAATAGCCACCTTTTGCGATCCGGGAGATAAACACGCCTTCCGTGATTTCCGCGTTGTCCCAAGCCGTGGGAACGAACTGATCCGCCATGCAATAGCCGATCTTTAAGCGCTCGCTGCCTTCGATCTCGTTGCCTTCGGAATCGCGGCGCACGTCACGCCATACCTTCAAAGCAGAACCGCCCAGAGCCGCCGCCTGTTCGATGCTCTCGACCATCTTTGTGCCGAAATTATTTTGATGCAGGATTTTTTCAACGAAAACCTGCAGCGGGTCGTCCGGCTGTTCGTCCGTCGGATTAAAGTCGGGCGTGGTGATAGAAACATCCGTCTGATCCGTCCAAACCATTCCCGCCAGTTCGGAACACACGGCTTTGGAAAGATTGAGATAATACATTTTCCGCTTTGCGAGCGGATTGTCGATCGTCGGCGCGGCGATCACATGCCACGCGTCGTAAAAGCCTTTATAGACCCATTTCCACGGGAAGATTCCCACGTTGTAGAACTGCTGAAAAGCGGGAACACCGTTTAGCTCAAAAATGCTCTTGAACTCCTGCGCCAGTCCCGTTTCTGCTCCTGCTCTCATAAGCCAGTTTTTCACCGCCTTTTTGAATTTCTCAAACATGGGCTTACCCCCATAATCCGTAATTCTTCAAGAAATAGTTGTTGCCATACCTGCATTCGTCGAGCGCGTGGTTATAAGCGTCCACAGGATTGCCTTTGTCGTCGGCGCAATAAAGCCCGGCTTCTTTGACAAACGGCTCCGTCCCGTAAAGTGAATCTTCGACGAGCATAAACCGCTCGTTCTGCAAGCTGTTCTGCAACATCTCCACGCCGCAACGGAGGCCCTTTGTCGAGCCTTTTACGTCGTGCGCGTTGTTGTCCGCCCCTTGTGTCATGCAGCCGAGCTTTTCGATCTCCAAGCGCAAAGCTTTACACGCCGGGTCAATCAGAATCGTGTTTTCTTTGATGTTGTACTTTCGCCGCATATACGGCAAGAATTCTCCCACGATTTTTTTGGCCTGATCGCTCATAGCCATTTGCCCTTTGTCGTAATACCAATTCCCTACGCGGTATAGCTTGTAGTTGCGCGGGCCGGAAAAGATAGGATCGCCGAAGAAACCGGCGATATAAAAGCCAATGCTCGTTGCGTCTGTCGTGCCGCCGTCACCTGCTACGAATGCTTCAACAGGAACAAAACCTTGCGGAATGCGGTCAATGATATGCTTTGCCGGATCGAACATCCAGTAAATAACGCCTTCCGGGATCACGCGCTCGCCGAGCCAGTCGCGTTTATATAGAAACGGGCTTTTTCGGCACGCGGTTTCTATTTCTTGCAAACGTTCCTGCGTAAGGATCGGATTGTCCGCACACGTCCAATGCAGGAAGCGGCTGTTCTGAATTTCAAGAACGTTCTTAATGACCGGGTCGGCAGGACTTGGCGGATTAAGGTCTGCTATGTGCCAGCGATCCCTCGCCGCGTATGTTCGCCGGAAACATTCTTGGATCATGTCAGGGTGCAGCAGATTGATCTCGCAGAAATAAATCGACCCGAGAGACATGCCCGTGATCGCTTTATGACTGTCTGCTTTCCCGCCGCCTTTCCAGTAGACTTTCTTATCACCGTCAGGAAGATGAATCAACAAATGCGCTCCCGAATCGTCGTGTGACGTTCGACAATGCCCGGCGAAAATGTGCATCAAGCCCATGCCGTCTCCGTCCATGATAAGACGAAACGCTTGCTCGGCTGAATAGCCAACGACAAGGTGCTGATTATCCCGGCTCCCGATCAAGTGCCGCGCATAACGCATTGTTCCCGCCGTGGTCTTGCCAGATCGCGGCGTTCCTTCCAGCCAGTCGAGCGTGTAGTCAAACGGGGCTTTGATGATCTCGGCCTGTTTCTTGCTCCATATAATCATAGCTTCGTCAAGTCATAGAGACTTTGCAGAAGTTCGTTGCCGCCGCCCGAATCAACCGGCGGATCGTCACGCTGGCCTAGATAGTTCTTCCCGAGGAAAATAGCCATAGCTGCGGATTTCTCCGCAAGACGAAACTGTGCCCGTCGCAGTGATATTTTCCCGAACTCCCGCTTTTTTTCATAGACTTCGGAGAAACCTTCTCCATACGTTCGTTTACACCAGCCGGAAAGCGTTTTGTCCGAAACACCAAACCAACCGCAAATCTCGGCTTCGGTACATTGTAAACCACAGAGCTTTTCAAACTGCTCTGTGTCTATTTCTTTAGGCAATCTTCCCATTTTTCGCTCCTTTGCAGCCTTGAATCTTTCGCGGCTGCGTTATATAGTGAAAATGGAGGTGTTTTCCATGCTTACGCTGCCGATAAAAAAGAAATGGTTTGATATGATCCTGGCCGGCGAGAAACGCGAGGAATACCGCGCTTTGACTTCGCGTTATAAAACGATGTTCCAAAACGCTTCTCGCGTCAGTGACGTGTTCCCGTGCAGAATACGCAACGGCTACGAATCATACCGCCCGTCCGCGATTATTATGTGTAAATACCGCATTGACTACGGTCGTCCTGAATGGGGCGCGGTTCCCGGTCAAAAATACTGCGTTTTGGAAATACTATCCGTTGAAAAAGAATGATGCCGTTTTGCAGTTGCTTCTCATGGATTTTCGTTTGTAATCAATCGCGCTTTTGTTGCTTGAACATTGATTGACACCATAACGAATCATTTTCCATTTTGCGGAACGTCTCAGCGCAGCGATCATGTTCTTTGCGCTCGTTACAATGGAAAATTCAAAGCCTTCGTCCGCGTACATTTTGGCGATCGTTTCCAAAAACGTTTTGCCTAGGCCAATACCTTGATAGTCCGGCAGAATTACGATCCGCGAGCAACGTTTCAGGTTCTTTATTCTCCCGTGCGGTTGATGCAGCACACCGCAAAACCCGACGATTGTGTTTTCGTCGTATAAACCGAAACACACCGCCGCAGACGGCAGATCGCTGCTCAAATAGTGATAACGCCTAAATCTCGCCCATTCCGACCGATCGCAACGTCTGATCGTGAATCGCTTTTTCGGTCGTGGGCGCGTCCAAAAAAACTTTCCATCTTGTTCGTGTCAAACACCCAGTCTGGCTGCAGCCAATCGAGAATGTCATAATGACACGAAACGGCAACGAACTTTTTGTTCAGACGTTTTACGGCTTTGTTTACCGCTACGCACGCGGTCTGAGCGACTTGTCGATCGACGACCGACGTGAACTCGTCAAACACAACAAAATCGCGCTCCAAAAGCGCTCTGGCAAGATCGACGCGCATCTTCTCGCCGTTACTCAAAACGGAATACGGTTTGAGCCACGACGGCACCGAACCAAAACCGACTGCGTAAAACATCTTCGTTATTTCGTCTACACTTGCTTTTGGCATATCGTCAACGACGCTTTGCTCAGTGTAATCGAACGAAGAAATGTACTTATCGGCAAATAGTTCTTTTGCAATCGTCGATTTCCCCGTCCCGCTGCCACCGACGATCACGCCGATGTTCCATTCGTCAGGAAAAACAATGTCTCCGGTAAACCTTTCGCAAGAATGCTCCGGCTTTACGTCGAAATCGGCCTCGATTTTTGAGACACGAAACGTCGCTTTCGGCTCGGTTTTCTTTACAATGTCGAAATGCGGCATGTGTAACCTTCTTCCGAAAGCGCATTGAATATCTGCTCCGCTTCAAGATCGTTTTCGCAATCTATCACGACTGAAACGGTCTCGTTATACGCAGCTTCTTTCCGTTCCTTCGGTTCGTCGTCGATCGTAAGAAAGTCGAAATCAAAACCGGCAAAATCGAGATCGTCAATTTCGCTTCCGAACACGTCAAAGTCCATTCCCGTTTCCGCGTTCGTTTGGTTGTCCGCGATCCGCAGCTCCCGGATGTCTTTATCTGTCAACTCGTCCGCGTTTTTGTTGATGGTATGATACGGCATTTCGCAGCCGAGCTTTAGCGCTGCAAGTCTGCGCCCGTGTCCGATAACAAGTACTTTGTCAGACGTAATCACAACGTCCTGTTGCCAACCAAAACGCTTTATGCTGTTTGCTATGTTTTTTATTTGCTTCTCCGTGTGCAGCTTCGCGTTTTTCTCATAAGGCCGCACACTTGCCGGGTCGATCCAATTAGTGTATTTGCTGTGATCGTTTTCTTTGCTCATATTGCCTCCTTGAAGTGGCGGTTATAAAACAATGCGCAGACCACGCATTTTGAACCTGAGCCGCCGCAGGTTTCGGGAGGTGTAAGGATGGAAAGGAAAGGAGAAAAGAAAAATATCAAAAAAACGGGGCCTCCCTGATCACCGCTTCGCCCTCCGTCGGCGGTCGGCTTTCGCCGTCCCAGCTTGCGCTGCACCCCTTTTCAGGTCAAGGAGGTAACCCGAGCATAAAAACAGGTGGACTTTCGCCCACCTGTTCCAGCATAGAGATTATAGCACTTTATTCCGTGTCGTAGTGCCCTTTTTCTTCATCGTTTATTATTCGACCTCCTGTTTCAGCCAGTCGAGCCAACAGTCCATGCAATTTGCAACGCCTCTGCAAACTTCTTTACTTGCGTTAGGCCAACACGAAAGCTCGGAGAAATAGTCTGCAAGTTCCTCGTCCGTCATGGCGCGGATGCGGTCGGCGTTTGTCTGCGGCTTTGGTTCATGATATGTGCATCCGCCCTCCTCTGCCGGGATGACGATGGGAGCGTCATCCACATAGTCGAGCATATCTCCTATGCCACACGCACGGCACGGAGCATCACCGATGGCGTAGACAAATCGCTTTGTCAGTTTTCCGTCTTTCATGCCACGCCGCCTGTCGCAGTTCTCACAGATTTGCTCAGTTTTCTGCTTGATAAACGCATCCGCATCAATCAGCCTCCCATGCGGCGGGACGGGGACGGCGCGATCCTTATATCGCACATGAGGTCTATTCAGCGGGCCATACACCACGCCGCCATCTCCGTAGACGGTAAAAATAACATACTCGTCATCGTGCTTCGGCATCTCCATGCCCTTGATTAAGATGCTCACACAAGCCCCTCCTCTCTTAACCATTCAGTCAGTTCTTCGTATTCTGCACAAGTCAGCTTCAAGCTGGCTTCCCATAGCAACTGTGCTATCTGATACTTGTAATTATCGAGGCTCATGTTTCCTCCTTTGCTTGCCCGCCCCATTGTTCCGCCATAGCCCGGGCAATCCCCGGAAAGGTCTTGCTTCTGATCTTCGCCGCTCCACCTTTTCTTGAATGTCCTTTGTACTTCGGGTCGTGCGTCTTGCTGTAACTGCCGGAACTGCAATAAGGCTTGTGATCCTCTATGATTTCCGTAGGCTGGAGCGGCGGCAGACCTTTAAGCCAAAGGCACGTCTTTTTGCTCCACGGCTCGCCGAACATATACGGCTGAATAATCTGCGTCGGCTTTGGAAGCGCAAATACGCTTGACGGAATCGGATTCTCGACGGCGATCTTATCGCATGGTGCGTCAAGCATAGCCATAAAAAACGCTCTGCCCTCCCAGCCTTTCATAAACCGTTCGTTGTTTATCTTCCCGCCAGCATAAAGCCACCGCGCCCCCGCGTTTGAAAGATAGGTGCATGGAGGGTGTGCTATGATAAGATCCCAGCGCGGCGGGGTCTTGTGTTTTCCCCCGTCCTGCGTCGTGAACCATCCAACCTCATAAAGAAACGATGGATAGATTATTTCTATAGCGTCCCAATGAATATGCCATTCGGGATGCCCGCCGCTGCACTCCTGGATGTCGCAGCTATAAGCCTCATGTCCGCGCGCTCGGAACGCTTTGCATACTTCTTGCGATTCTTCGCAAGCTACAAGCACTTTCATTCTGTTTCCTCCTTTGGCGGCTCTGAATAGAAGTCGATAATTTCGTCAATGTCTGCGTAAATCCACGGAATCATGTTTCGTTCTTCCGCGGTCGGTATTTTAATGTTCTGGATGTAGATACCCATTAGCTTTCCTCCTTCGGTGGCTCCGGCAACGGCATCCAATGGGTTATGCCGTCTTTACCGTAGCCGCCCCACCATCCGCTTGTGAAGTAGCACACGCCCGGATTACCATGCGCGGTGAAAATCAGCGTGAAGCCGTCTGCGTCTGGAAGGCGCTCCGTCACGGGAATCCACTTTGGAACAGCCGCGCACCAATGGTCGGCAAGTTTCCCAAGTACCTTCGCCCTGCCTTGTAGCTCCTCTATTGCATCGGCGGCTTCGGCAAGCAACAGCGTGGACTCAGCATCTTTCAGCCCCATAAAGTTCGCCTTTTGAATGTGATAGCGCACTCGCGCAACTAAGGCTTCATACATTGTTTGCCCTCCCGTAAAACAGTGTCAACAGATAGTACGCTAAGCACTTATGCTCCTTTACGCACCTGTTATTTTTTGCGTTTTTGCACCCGACACAGCAAATAGGAATCTTCATCAGCTTTCCTCCCTCATATCAGCCCCGCAGTTGGGGCAGCATCTTGTTTTGTACGGAAAAGTCTTATCACAAGCGGAACAAACAAAGATGCGGCCAGTCTTGCCTATTCTTCTCCATGCCCCCCGCACCACAGGCCGCACATCGGCGGCGGGAATTCTGTCGGCGGCGGCAAGCACTCCAAGCGTGTCCCACTCGTTTAAGTAGTGCGTTGAAAGGCGGCGTATCTCCGCTTTGAACGCCTCGCGGTCGATGTGTTCCTTCCTTTCTGGCACTTTGAAAGCTGCTATCATTGTTACCTCCTTATGTTTCAAAAATTCTGATCCCATGCACCCAAAGCATCAATTTCCTTTTGAGCACATAGTCCTTTGTTCGGAAGCCCTTGCAATCTTCCACGATCAGCTCGCCGCCCTTGCGATAAACGAAGTCCGCGATATACACAGCTCTGCGTTCGATCACTTTTCCGGGCTTCTTTCCCCCTCGCGGCCCGATCGCGTCCGGCTCCCGTTGCGCTGGGATCAGCTCAAACTCTACTTGACGTTGTAAGTCGGTGATTTTCCCGGCTCGCTGCAGAAGTTGAAGCTCTTGCCAGCGTCTGGCTTCCTTGCGTGAATCGAAACCGCTCGCTTTGACGTTGCCGTATTTGCTCACAGCAAGCCTAGTTCGTTTGCTATATCCCATATAAAAGCATCCTTGTACCTGTAAAAGCTCTTGCGACTGATCCCGGCGATGTACAAACGCTCAAACGGGAATTTTACGCGGTCAATGCAGTTTTTCATAATCGCATCTCGGAGCGCGTCTTGCAGCATTTCCGGCAAACCCGCACCAATCCGATCGCGGGCGTGTTCGACAGCTCGCATTTGCCGAAACGCAAGGGTCTTTTCCAGCGCTTCAAGCTGCAGCTCACGATCTTCGGTAGTCCTGCTCGCATTATGCGCTGACGGCATGAAAACACGTCGTTCCTCGCCGTTTACTGTAACGGTCGTGTACTTTTCGCCCCCCTGTTCTAAAATGTCCCTGCGTCGTTCTAAATGTTCCTTGCGCGATCTCGGGTAGCCGCGCACGATCCATAGAACCTGTTGCTTCATGTCCCACGGAATTTTGTGTTCGGTCATTAGATCGCCTCCCATTCAAACGTGCAGCGCATTCTCCCGGAAAACAGGCGTTTCAATTCGTCCGCGATTTCTTCGACCGTGCCTTGCATAACAAGTCTGCCGCTTGTGACAATGAGCGTCGATTCTGCCGCCGTGGTTTCTTCCTGCGAGATTCCCATCTGCGAGGTTTCTTCCGGCGTGTAATTATCAAACGCTTCTCGCAGCATCGCCTTCCCTTTCTGCGCCGCCGCGCCGTTTTGAGATTTGTTGATGTACTCAAATAGGCCCCGCGCGATCATCTCGTTTTTTAACCACGCCTTTTCTCCAAAGCATACTTCGCTTATCCCCCCGAGACCACAACCGTAAATGTTTTTCGCCGAATTAACCCATTTGAGCTTCACGTCGTCAGGAAGCGCTCTAAATTCTTCCCGCGTGTAAAACGGTTTTTCTTTCCAGCTCACGATTTCCCCGTTCATGGCTTCCCGTTCCTTTCTCGTCATGTAGTCCGACGGCGTTTTGCATCCGCTCTTTCCGTTGTGCGTTCGCTTGTTGTGAACGCCGCGTGCGATCCGTTTCTTTTCGCGTGTTTCGCTGTGAAAAATGTATTCCTCGTCCGTCATCGTTTATACCTCTCGTCATAGGGAAGAAATAGGCCGCCGACGTATTGCTTGATCTCCCGATCGAGCGTTTCCTTTGAATACCAAAGGTCTTTGTCGATCTTGGAATCATCCAAAATGTCCTTGCAGTATTCGGCGGCGACTTCCGAGAGCTGTTTGTCCAGCTCCCGGAATTTTGCCTCACGAAATCCCATCCGACCCAAAGCCAGAGTGACCAAATCCATCTGGAAAACGCGGGCGTGGAATCTTACGTCCTGCTCCCGGATTTCCTGCGCCGCCTGGATGCGGGCCATAAACGCGCTTTGCTTACTCATTTTTCGGCCTCCTGATCTTTTTTCGGCGCAATCCGTCGGGCCGAAGCTCCAACGGGATCGCTTTCCTGCGCTCGTTTTCGTAGAAATCGAATCCGCAGCGGGAGCAGAAAACCGCCTCATACTCGGATCGCGGTTTCGCTTCGCGCCATTCCATGCAGCCGCCTTTTAGACAACGATCTCTATTTTCCCAGCTTGACATTTAATCGTCCCTCGCTTTCGTATGCATATAATCTTCGATCGTGACTACTGCTCGCTGCAGCGTGACGTTGCGAACCGTCGCCACTGACACCTGCCCATCCAAAATAGACACATCATAAAGGCCGTTATCGTTGCGCGTCAGTTTGCACGTCCGATGAAGTACGTTTTCCATTTTTTGACCACCTTCCCGCTCTCGTCGAGTTTGTATTCCCATTCGTCCAGGACTGGAACTCCTGCGTTTCGCAAGTCCCAAATCCTCGCGCCGAGCCTGTCGCAATCGAACTCCCGCGAGGCGATCCGCTGCGTGATCCTGTTCCCGGCTTCCATGTAGCGCTGGATCGCGCGGGTCTGTGCGTTTCTCATTTGTGCTTCCTCCAGTATTCCTGCATCATTTCGACGCGCTCCATTTTGTTGCTGTCGATCTGCATGTTTTCCTCGACCGCCGCCATGTGCTGCTTGAAGCCTTCGGCGTATTCGACCTGCCAGTCGACCTTCCAGTCCTCAAATTTGCGCTCGGCCTTTGCAAACGACGCGCGGGCAATAATCAGCGTGTAAAGGACCAAAACCAAGATCAGCAAAAGCCATTTCATCGCGTAGCCGACGAGCCAACGATCACGGGCGTTCATTCTATCAACCGTTTGCAAAAACAATGCTCGCATGTTATACTCCTTTCGGGGCTTTGCCCCATCTTTCCCCTTTCTTTGCCGCTTCCGCAGTTGCCGCTACGGAAGCGGCGCTTTTTACTTTTTCTTTTGCCGCTTCATACCACGAACGGCGCTGCGGTCGAGAAACGAAATCGCTTCAAACGCTTTTACGCGTTTCTCGCGTTCCCGATCGAACATGTCACGCCACTCTTTGTATTTTTCGCATTTCCCGTGACACCCGATTTTTCGATCAGCGCATACTTGACAAGGGCACATCATATTTCCCCTCCATTAAATTTTTTCAGTCCGTCGAGCCGTAACAACCAACGGTCGCGCGGCGTCTTTATTCTGATTTTACCCCATAAAAGGCCGCCAGTTCGTCCAAATCGGTCAGATCGAGTTTGGCCGTCCCGTCGTTGCAATTCTGCCCGGCGATTTTGCTCGGGCTTCTTCCGAACTTTTCCCGATCGAACTTTTCCCATGTCAGAAGCTTTTGTTTCCAATTTTTAACTGAATTGCCCTTTGCGTCTTTCCATCCGCCTTCCGTGAAATATTCGTAGAACTGGACAGGATCAACCGGGCTGTTTCGTTCCTGACAATAGACTTTTACTTCGTCAAGCGTGGGCGGGCGTTTCTTTTCTTTTACACTCTCACTAACATTTACACTTACATTATCACTTACACTTACACTTACATTATCAGCTTGATTTGCTAAGTTTTGCTTGTTTTGCTTAGCAAAAGTAGCATTTGCTAGATTTGCTACCTTTTGCTTGCCGCCTTTGCTCCCGGCGATCGCCCGTTTTTCGCGGGTTTCTCGCCATGCGGCAGCGTCCCGATCCATGAAGTTTTGGATAAATGCAAACGCCATTGAGAGAACGCTATCTTCAAAATCCGGCATGATATTGAACTCCGAATAATTCAAGATCGCTAGAAACAGTTCCCCGCGCTGCTCGTCGCTTAACATTTCCAGCGGTTTCCTTATATCGTGATATAACACGAACGACCGCTTTTCTGTTTTAGCCATAAGCTAACCTCACAAGTAATTCTTTCCGTATCGCATGATAAAATCGCGCGTCGACCATCCGTAGACTTCCATCGCTTTCCCTTGCGCGTAAGCTCGGATATATCGCATTATTTTGGCGTTGCCGTGCGCTCCGTTTCGACCTTCGTGGCAATCTTCGTGACATAGAAGCATCCACAGCCCGTCCGCCTTGCTTTTATCTCGGTATGCGCCGCCGAACGCTTCGTGCCGGTCGAGCTTGCGATCCATGCGCCCGCATAACCAGCAATATTCCCCGCTTTGCAGGATCGACGGGGCGTAGCCGTTGCGGTCGAGTTTAGAACGGGAGTTTGCCATCGGAATCGTCCAGTTTTTTGAACTCGGCTTTGTTTTCGGTCTTTCCGCCGGTAAAGTAGGCGCGGTCGACGTTTACTTCCCAGCTCGTCCGTTTTTTCCCGTCCCGATCTTCCCAGCTCCGGCTCTGCAAGCGTCCCGTCAGCGCGATCATGCTGCCCTTGCTGAAATATTTGGAGATAAACTCCCCGGTCTGTCGCCATGCGACGCAGGAAATAAAGTCCGTGGCTTTGTCGCCGAAATCGCGCTCGCACGCGATCGTGAAGCTGGCAACGGGCGTTTCGCTCTGCGTGTACCGAAGTTCGGGATCGTCAGTCAAGCGGCCCATGAGATTGATCTGATTAAGCATCTTTTTCCTCCTTGCAAAGTGCAGCAATCACATCGTCGGCGCAAAAGCTCGGCACCTTGTCGAGCAAGCGGCCCAACGTTTCGGCCTCAATCGTCAGACGGCGGATTTCGTTCTGCCGAAGTCTGCGCAAGACGTGTCTAATAATGATTTTCTCGTTTTCCATCGTATTCCTCCAACAGTGAATCAATTTTTTCCTGCGGCTTGGTTTCGATACCACAGGCTTCGCAATCTTGAATCAGGTGGTCGATCATGCGAGCCATTGTAGCGGTGTCAAATGTCGAGCTTCCGTAATAGAGCCGTAGATTGACGCAGCCGTCGATTTTGCTGTCGACGCGGTCGTAAGGCCAGCCCCAGCCGGTCGTGCCTTGCGCTTGCCACAGCTCGCACATTTTGTCCGCCGCTTCCGGGATCGCGCAATAGGTTTCCATGTTCCCGCCGACCCGGCGCAAGTGGTCGAAATAGACCTCCTTTTTGTCCTGCCATGTTGCAACAGCCAAAAGATCAATTAACACCCACATGTAGGCGTTTGCAGTGTTCCCGCGCTTCGGGTTATACTTTCTGACCGTTATCTCCACGTCGCCGTCTTTGAGTTTGTCATAGGTTTTGCGGAAGTCCCCGTCAAGGTCAACGGTGATCCGCTGGCGGCGCGGATTGATGTACAGGAAGTCCGCGATCCTTCCGCGCATGTCTTACTCCTGCGGCGGGTTTTTGATGCAATCGAGGCAAAGCACCGCGCCGAATTTCTTACGGCTGCGCTCGGCGTGCGCCCGCAGGGAAACCGGCTTGCCTTCTGCGTCGTTGTACGGTTTGATCTCCTTGCCGCAGCACTCGCAGACGAACTTTGATTTTTCGGGCTTCGGAAGTTCTTTCAAAACAGGCTTGCTTTCCGGCATCACTTCCCCGTCAGGGTCGACCATTTCCTCGGTCGGAATACAGAACGTCTGAAACATCGCGTATTTCATGCCGACCGCCATCGCTTTGTTGCTGGCCTTGTCGCCGCTGTCCATGCCTTCGCCGATCACGACCGCCGAAACGCTGCTGCCGTCGCTTGCATAGAACGTGTACTTTATTTTCAGAACGGAATAGAGCAGGTTTGCGCCCTTGTTCGTCTGGCGTTCCTCGCGGGTTGCTTCAAGGACTTCCGGCACCACGAAGATTCCACGCGAAGCCATAAGCGGCTGAAACGTATTCATTACGTCGTCAATGCCGCGATATTTGAAGCCCTGCTGCGGGTTTTTCTTGTCCTTTGCAATCGCGTAACCTTCTTTCATAATGTCCGCGATCGCCTGATAGATGTTCATGCGTTACCTCCTTATAGTCTCATTTGCTGATACTCGTCGCTTGTATCAAAAAGCGTCAGTTGTTCTTTTGCCGGGGATATCATTTCTTCGACGGCCCGTTTATAGATTTTCCTGTCGATCTCAAAGCCGTAGGAATTGCGGCCCATCTCATAAGCCGCCCGGAGCGTGCTTCCCGATCCGGCGCACGGGTCAATAACCACGTCGCCGGGGTCTGTGAAAATCGAAATCAGCTCTTTCAGCGTCCCGATGCTTTTCTGCGTCGGGTGGATTTTTGGCACATTCTTCCCGTCCCGTTTCCATGAGAACCAGTTAAAAACCATCGCCCCGCCGTTGTTGAACTTCGGCAGTTTGTCCCGGTACAGGACAAGCGCGTATTCCGTGGCTCCCACAATCCGCATATTCGCTTTCAAGACTTGCGGGGAGTAGTTTTTGATGAATACAAGCGGGATGTAATGCGCAAATCCGTATCTCGCTGCGTATTCCAAAACCGTTTGTTGCTGTTCCCATGCGCAAAACACAATCATGCAGGGCGCTTTCCCTTTTTCTTTCGGTTCCGGCTTTACAAGTCTGTTGCAGAAATGAAAGTATTCAGCGATCTTGAAATAACCGTCCGAATTGAAAAAGCTCTTTTTTGCAAGTTTACTCTCGCCGTTTGCGTTATTTCCTCCGACGTACCACATCGGATTGCTGCCATATGCTTTGTCGCCGACGTTATAGGGAATATCGCAAATCACAAGTTGCGCTTTCGGAATGTTGTACTTTTTGAAATTTTGGAAATTGTCGTTATACAGTTCACATTTGAGCATAGTTACTTGATCGTCATATTCTGGCTTTCGACCAACTCCGCGCCGGTGATTTCCTGCCCGGCTTTCAATGCGTTGGTGATCGCCGTTTTGTCCGGCTCCGGGTCTTTGTAGCGCAGGAAGTCCGGCGCGTTCTCCATAGCCCAACCGACAAAGCCGTCCGCGAGCTGCAGTTTCTTACTCTTGCGGTAGCTGACCGCGACTTTCGGCGTGGAGAATTTTTCCCCGGCGAGAATATAGTCGAGATATTCCCTCGCCCGTTCTGCTTTCGCTTCGGTGAACTCCCGGCGGGCTTTGAGGTTCATTTCTTCGGCTTTGATCGCTCTGGCTTCTGCGAGCATGTTCTTGTAGGCAAGCGCAAGGTTTTCGATTTTGCGTTCGCGCTCCATAATCAGCTCGTCCAAAGCCTCGGGATCGAAAAGCAACTCCCCGGTCTCCGGGTGTACGCCCATGTCCACGATTTTCTGGATTTCTTGGTCGATTTCGTAGATCGTCATGTGTTACCTCCTTGCATGAATTTGATAAACGGTCGTTTCGGCACTTTGACGCGGCTCCCTGCCACGAC
>JAEIGA010002620.1_pt1 | contig 28609 bp, 18 predicted proteins | sample 9270691 | NCBI WGS metagenome assembly JAEIGA01 (sample SAMN17057246, study PRJNA624740) | gut metagenome | biome: biome; isolation source: fecal sample | host: Bos grunniens | place: China: Xizang | collected 2019
CCGATCTTTCCGACATACTTGTTGTAAAGGTTAGCCTTCTCGATGTCCATGATACGGCCCTGGAGATTCTGACGGATATTGAGGATACCACGGCGTCCGAAATCCTTGAGTTCCACCTTCTTGGCGAAAGTCTCACCGATCTCGTAATCGTCACCGTCAGCATTAACTTCCTCAAGTGAGATCTCAGTGGTAGGATCCTCTACTTCCTCAACCACTTCCCTGTTCCAGTAGATCTCGCAGTCACCCTTGTCGATGTTGATGATGATGTCAAAATTGTCTGCCGATCCGTAAGTCTTTGTGATCTGAGTCCTGAACACGTCCTCGAGCACACCCATCATTGTAGGTCTGTCGATGTTCTTCTGGTTCTTGAACTCTGCAAAAGCGTCTTTAAGCTCAATCTTTTCCATTGTATGTTTATGTTTTAATTAAATTCGATATAAGGTCTCACTGAATTGACCTGGTCCATAGTGAAACGGTCCACGTGCTCCACTATCTCCTTCTTCTTCTTTCCCTCCACTGCTTCCTTCGCAGAGTATTTCAGAGTGATGCTTTCCTCGTCTGCAGCCTCAAGCAGGGCAACCATCTTCTTTCCGCCCTTGAGAGCCACTTCAACCTTGGTGCCGACAGCCTTCTCATACTGCTTGTAGACCTTGAAAGGCTGATCAAGTCCCGCAGAACTTACAGTAAGAGAGTAATCCTCGGCTTCCCTGTCGAACTTCGTCTCAAAGTAACGGCTGAGGGAAACGCAGTCATCAAGTTCGATATTGCCCTTCTCAGACTCTATCGTAAGGATAATATCATTATCTTTGCTGACGGAAACTTCCACAATGAAGCAACCACGTGCAACGATTTCATCGTTAATTGCATCTATAATACCTGATACGTTCATTTTCACTTGGTGACAATGCATAAAATAAGGGGGCTACCTTGCCCCCTGAATCATTCTCACGGTGCAAATGTACAAATAAAATCAGAATAACGCAAATTATTGAACCTGAACCTGCAAAGTATAATGGAATTCAAAGCTAAGGAGATCGCGGAAATCCTGAATGGAACAGTGGACGGCAATCCGGAGGCCGTCGTGACCACATTCGCACGCATCGAAAGCGGCAAGCCGGGTGCCATCTGCTTCTTCGCAAACCCGAAATACGAGCACTACGTGTACAAGTGCAAAGCCGACATCATCATCGTGAACAGCACATTCGAGCCCAAGGAGCCTGTATCGGCGACAATGATCAGGGTCGAGGACTCATATGCGGCGGTTGCAGCCCTGCTGGACTATGTGACAGCCAAGAAAAGGTCATACAGACGCTACAGAGGCTGCCGCAGCAAGATCCGCTGGAGCGCAAAACTCGGAAAGAAGGTCTATGTGGGCGACTTCGCATACATCGGCAGGAACGTGACCGTAGGAGACTGCACCAAGATATATGAGAACGTCTATGTCGGCGACGACGTGAAGATCGGTTCATTCTGCACCATCTATCCGGGAGTACGCATCTACCCGGGAATGGTCATCGGCGACAGGGTCATCATCCATGCAAACACGGTCATCGGTGCGGACGGATTCGGCTTCGCACCTCTCGAGGACGGAACATGGAAGAAGATCGAGCACACAGGAAACGTGATCATAGAAGATGACGTCGAGATCGGAGCCAACTCATGCGTGGACAAGTCGCAGATGGGTTCGACAATCGTAAAGAAGGGCACAAAGATTGATAACCTCTGCCAGATAGCGCACAATGTGGAAGTCGGCCCGAACACGGTGATGGCCGCAATGTCCGGAATTGCAGGATCTTCGAAGGTAGGCGAACATTGCATCATCGGCGGACAGGTCGGAATAGCCGGTCACCTTACCGTGGCGGACAACAGTTCATTCGGCGCACAGAGCGGCCTGATATCGAATGTAAAGCAGCCGGGACAGTCTTTCTTCGGCACTCCGGCCATCCCGTACATGGACTACATGAGAAGTTATGCCGCCTTCAAGAAAGCCGGTAAAAAGTAGTTGATATATAAATTTTTAACTATCTTTGCAGGCTAATTTTGAAAAGAGTAGGAAATTAAGATAATGCAACTGCAACAGACGCTGAAAAGAAGCTATTCATTTGAAGGAAAGGGCCTTCACACAGGAAGAATAGCCAAGATGACAATCAACCCTGCACCGGTGGACACCGGAATCAGGTTCAGAAGAACAGACATAGGCGAGGATTCTTATGTGCCGGCATTGGCTGAAAACGTTTCAAACACTGCCAGAAGCACGACCATTTCATGCGGCGACGCATCGGTTACCACAATTGAGCACGTTCTGTCTGCACTTACAGGAATGGGAGTCGACAACGCACTGATCGACATCGACAACGTTGAAGTCCCTATCCTCGACGGCAGCGCAAAGCCATATATCGACGCGATCTGGGCTGACGGATTCGAAAGCCAGGATGCTCCGAGAAGATACATCGAGATCAAGGAGACCGTGGAGATCCGCAACGACGAGAAAGGATCGGTCGTAAGGATCGAGCCTGCGGATGAGTTCTCATACGACATCCTGATCGACTTCAACTCAAGAGTCCTCGGAATCCAGAACGCATCATGGAATGCAGAAACAGTCTATGCGGAAGAGATCGGAACCTGCAGGACCTTCGTTTTCTTCCACGAACTTGAATTCCTTTTCAACAACGGACTCGTAAAAGGCGGTGACGTAGAGAACGCTATCGTCATCGTGGAACATCCGGTTACTGACGAGCAGGTGGACAGGATGTCCAAGCTCTTCAATGTACCGGCCCTGAAAGTCCGCGAGGACGGTTACCTGAGCAACCTCAGGCTCCGTTTCCCGAACGAATGTTCAAGGCATAAACTCCTCGACCTCATCGGCGACCTCAGGCTTTGCGGCGGTTTCCTCAAGGCTAAGGTAACAGCAGAGAAGGCAGGACACGGAATAAACACTACAGCGGCAAAGGCCGTACGACAGATGTTGTCCCTCGCTTAAGAGTCACATCGCATAACCATTTAAAAAAATACACCATGGCAAACATCCATCCACTCGCAACAGTACACCCGAACGCCAAGCTCGGAGAGAATGTAGAGGTAGGACCATACGCATACATCGAGGAACATGTTGAGCTCGGCGAGGGCTGCAAGGTCCTCCCTCACGCTACCATCTTCAACTATGTCAAGATGGGAAAGAACTGCACAGTATTCCCGGGAGCAGTGATCGGAGCTGTACCGCAGGACCTCAAGTTCGACGGAGAGGTCACATACGTCGAGATCGGTGACAACGTAAACATCAGAGAGTGCGCTACAATCAACCGCGGTACAAAGGCTAGCGGCAGAGGCGTGACCAAGATCGGAAACAATGTCCTCCTCATGTCATACACACATGTAGCTCATGACTGTACAGTAGGAAACAACTGTATCCTTGTAAGCTACGTAGGAATCGCAGGCGAGACTGACGTGGATGACTGGGCTACAATCGGAGGAAGTTCAGTTGCACACCAGTTCTCCAAGATCGGAAAGCACGCATTCATCGGAGGCGGCTGCAAAATCAACAAGGACGTTCCGCCATACATCCTCTGCGGACGTGATCCACTCACATATGCAGGCGTGAACATCGTAGGTCTCCGCAGAAGAGGCTTCACATCAGACCAGATCCGCAGCATCAAGGACATGTCTGACATCATCTACAGCAACGGTACAAACGTATCGGATGCACTTGCGAAGATCGAACTCGGATTCCCTCAGTCTGAGGAGAGGGATACCATCCTCGAGTTCATCCGCGGATCGAAGAGAGGTATCATCAGGGGCATGGGTTCAGACTCTAAAGGCAACATCGACTAAAGTGCCGAAGATACTTTCAACAGCTTATTTTCCACCCGTTTCCTATTTCGCCGCAATGGCACAGGAGATGGACGGACTGATCAATAGACATGACGGAGGCAGACCAAACCTGGAACTGTCCCCGTCTGTCGTTTATATCGAGGCCTGCGAGAACTACCAGAAGCAGTCATACCGCAACAGATGCCGCTTCTATGCGGCTGACGGAGTGCAGGCACTCTCCTTCCCTGTCGTACATGAGGGAGGCACCCACAAGCAGCCGATATCCGAGATAAGGATCGACTGGTCCACACCATGGCTCCAGCAGCACGAAAGGGCCATAATATCGGCATACAGGACATCGGCATACTTCGAATACTATCAGGATGAACTGTTCGCCATCCTTGAGAGCAAGCCGGAGAAACTCTTCGACCTCAACATGGCACTCACACGTTTCTTCATCGAGAAGACAGGACTTGCAATCGACCTTCGTACGACTTCGGAGTACAGCCGCGAGACCGGCATGGACGACCTCAGGGAGGTCATCCATCCAAAGCGTCCCAACACCATCCTTCAGGACCTGAAACTTGAAAAGCCGTATTTTCAGGTCTTTGCCCAAAAACACGGCTTTCAAAGCGATCTTTCCATCATGGACCTCCTTTTCAACGAAGGTCCCGACAGCATTGTCTATCTTAAATCCATCGGCAGATAAGTCTACTGTCTTGGATTGAACTCATAGATTGCATGGTAGTCACCCTTGTCGTCAAGCCATACCATGTAGATTTTCGAGGTCGAGTTCATGTATGTATACTTCTTGCCTGAGATGGAATCTTCATGGACTGTAACACCGTCATACTGCATGTTTACAAGCTTGTCGGAGTCTGTCCATGGATCACCGGTGAAATACTCATAGTTGCCCTTGAAAAGCCAGTACTTCACGCATGAAGACGGCATGTCCACAGAAAGTGTAAGGGTATATGAATTCAAAGAGCCGGTACATGTTCCGCTGAGCTGAGGCATTCCATAATCATATCCTTCCGATCCGCTCAACACATAGTCGATGTCGCTTGAAGGGGTAAATGTATAGGTATAAAGCTTGGAAGCCTTGTTTCCATTGTCCCTCACGACTGCATAGAATGTGTATTCAGTGCCAAGTGAAAGGCCATTGAGAGTGATGGAATTGCCTACAGCTGCCACATCACGGGTGACTGCATCTCCGATCTGTCCCAGAGCCATGAGCTTCTGGAGAGTTTCATCATCAAAGAATGTATAAGATTCGGCCATGTATGTGATGGTCTGGGCATCTCCCTTGAAGCTGAGACTGAGGGTAACTGAGCCCACACCCTGCTTGCACTCGGTAACTTCCACTCCAAGGTCATCTGTGAATTCAAGCTCAGCGATTTCCACCTGTTCCTTCAGGATTGCACCATATCTGCCGTCCTCTGTAAGGGTTACGGCAAGAAGGTATACCTCATCCGACGACTCGAATGAAGATGTGGTTACAGTATTGACATACTGGCCTCTTGTATGGTTGTTCACATCAATGAGATACTTCACGGTTTCTGCATCCGAACCAGGAAGGGCTGCTGCCTTGAGGATGGCAGAATATGTCTTGTAGGCACCTGCGGCAGGAGTGACATTGGCAGTGAAACCTGAAACTGTCACGGCCAGGATTTCTGCAGTCGGAGCCGCGATTGATGAATCGTAAGTCACATCCGGAGTCTTGAACGAATATGTAACGAAATCATCGGCAGCATACTCTGCAGGAGACTTTACAGGAAGGTACCATACCACATAATCGGTAGCAGGATTGATATGCTCATCCACCTCACCTGAAGGGAAGGCATTTGCAGGGCCTTCATATGAATCAATGGTATATGACTGAGGATCACCAAGTCTCAATGTCTCGAGGAAGTTGCCCCTTCCGTAGTTGTTCCAGTCTGCGAGCTCGAAGAAACCACCGTAGAACTCCTCGTCCTCGATGACTGCCTGGAGCGTTGCCGAATCATATCTGACATTGTAGATCTTCCATGCAGAAGCATTTCCCTTGCATGTCACTGTCTGGACATCCTGTGCAGTATACTGCATTGTTCCCTGGCCAACCTGTGAAACAGGAAGATATGGAACGCCCACAACAATGTAGTTGTCAGACTCCTGATAGTCAGGGATGATGTCTGAAAGTGCGTATGCAGCCGATCCCTCACGGATTTCAAGGGCAGAAGGGTCTGCATTGAATGAGGCCACCGCTGTCTCAAGGTTGAATTCATCCTTTCTCCAGCCCTTGAGTGCATAGCCGTTGAAGTCCTCGCCAGTATGCTCCGACATGGTTACGACAACCTCGCCGTTGACGAATGACATTGCGAACATAGGCTCATATACGAGTTCAACCGAAAGGATGTCAGGAGTACCGCCTTCATAGATTCCGAGAACCTTGACTGTACCTCCGTCAGGATATGCACTGAAATCATTTGGAGACACTGCATAAAGGTAGCCCTCTTCCAATGTAACCTTCCAGCCCTCAGGCTTTTCCGTAATCGTAAATTCCTGGATGTCACCCATTTCAACAGAAACATACTTTTCCATTCCTGCTCTTGAGAACCAGAGAGTGTCGGAAGCAGCCTTGAAGGTCGACTCCTTGTGGATCTTGATCTTCACCACGGTTCCGTCAGAAAGCGTGATGATGAGATAGCCTCCATCATGCTCCACATTCTGGAAGAATACTGCAGAAGAGCCGGATGTTCCGGAATATGGAATACCGGTATCTGTCCATGATGCACCTCCGTCAAGAGATACCATCCATGTATTGTCCTTTGAAATCTGGAATGACGGAGTCACGGTCACGGGAACCTTCTTTCCGTCCACTTCCAATGCAACCGGCTTGCCGTCCTTGCATACAGCCCAGTAGTACACGCCGTCCTCGCCCTGGATCACAGTAACGAAAGAGGTAATCTGCGCCTTGAGTTCCTCGATTGCATCCCAGATCTCGGAATCATCGAAGGTTGTGTTGCATGATGCGAAAAGCGATACCACGGCAGCAAGTGCCAGAATCAATATATTCCTTTTCATATTCATATTGTTTTAACTGTTATTCACCAGGGGTTCTGAAATCAGAAAGTTCCTTGAACTCTCCCTTGTACCATATCTTCGCAGCCACAGGGCTGTAGACATCCACTCCGTCATCCTCTCCGATACCGACTGCAGCAAACAGGACTGGAGTATCTGACGAAGCAGATACACGTGAGCTGAACGGCACCGAATCGGCATTTGAGCTGAGACCCATCTGGATCAGCTGGCTCTCCCAAAGGGTGAGGTATGTATTGTAGTCTCTTCTGCTTGTATTAACAAGGTCATGGAGAGCGCAATTGCCGTAAAGCACATCTGACGATGATACGGTAAAGTACTTGATCATCTTGGTGTTGTCGTTAGCCACGAAACGTCCGCTTACTTCACCGGTCTGGGCATTGTACTGAAGGTTCTCGATAGTGACTACCGGATTAGGACCGGCAACCGTAGCGGTTGTAGTCACCTGGGCAAACTTCACAGGTCCTACTACACCGTTGACATCCTCTGCGCAGTATGCGATGACATATGTGATTCCGGAATCATATCCTGACATTGAATATCCGTCATAGTTTGACGGCTCAGCCTCCCACATATTTGTGATAGGAACAGGTCCTGCAGGTCCGTCCTGGAATGTGTCATAGAAGAACTCCATCCACTTCTCACGGTCATCAGCGTCATTGATGTAGTGCGGCGGACGGATGAAATCATCATCCTCTGATGTGTTCGGATTGTCCTCTTCGTATGGATATACGAGCTGGAAACGGTAGCATGCAGTCTTCGAATAGTCATACTTGAAGTTGTACTTGAATCCCCAGCGTGTCACGTCAGTGAATGTGAGTTCCACATCCGAGATGCATGCATCAGGATTGTCACGCACAAGGGCCTTTGTACGGAACGGCTCAGAGAAGCAGAGTTCAGAAAGCTCTCCGAACGGGTTCTTTGCAACATATACGATCACATATTCTGTATCCGGCTTAAGGTCCACGCTTGACTCTGTAGTCTTGTACGAGCTTCCTGTAAGGGTATTTGTCTCCTGGTCATATGCAAACCTCTTGTTTGCTACTCCCCAACCCTCTCGTGCGATGCTCACAGCCTCTGCATTCCTGTCCTCTTCAGAAAGTCCCCTGAGGATCTCAGCATTTTCCGAAGTATAGAGACGGTAGAAACTTGACACGCAAGTATTTTCCATCTCGACGTCGATATATGCAAGCGTAGCTGCGATTCTGCTTCCAGCCTTGATTCTTGCTACCGGAGTGAAACTTCCCTGAGGGAGCTCAGGAATCACGAAGTCATGTCTTGTTATTCCGGCAACTGGAGTTCCGTTCACATCCACAGGAACTACGATGACAGTATTCTCACGGATGATCTCGTCAGCCACGTCGAATGTCCTTCTCACGAAAAGATTTTCAGGGTTGGTTGCATCGTTTGCCTGAGACACTGCCGAACGGCAGAAATCCCTCATCATCCTGTCACCGAAGAGATTGATGAACTCTGAAATCTCGGCTGTTGTCCAGATCCAATGATAAAAATATCTGCAGTCCTCGTTCGGTTCATATGTCACCTCGAAGCCACGGTATCCTGTCTCGCATTTTACTGCGATCTGCGGATCACCCTCGATCTCAAGAGCCGGAGTGGTCACATGAGCAAGGCTGAGAGATGCCGGGTTCCTTCCTGCAGCATCATAGCATGCAAGGACCATGATGAAGTAGTCGCAGTCAGAAAGCACCTGAGCGTCTGAATACTCTGAATTCGCCCAATCGAACTCCTTGTCTGCGAAGTCATCGTCAGAAGCAGTGAACACATACTGGCCGGTCGCCGACGAGTTGCTGATGAGCTGGATGATCTTATCCTCACATACTGCTGTCTCGGCCTCAAGACATCCCTCGTTTAGGAGAAGGTTGTAGATCATTGCCTTAGGATATACCTCAAGACGGTATGACTTTACCGCCGAACCAGGTACGAGATTGAATACGATGTTGTCCGGTCTGAGAGTGGAGACATTGATTGACACTCCGTTCTCGCCGGCTTTGTAACCACCCTCCTGGCAGTTCAGAGGAAAGACACAGCAATCCGATGAGCCACCGCCTACCGGCGTGTCATCGCCTCCTTCTTCCTGTTGTCCATGGCATGCCGCCGCAAGCGCAACCATTGCTGCCATGAAGAATAAATTGAAGATCTTTTTCATAATTATATCAGTTGTTTACATATTCATAATCCATCTTTCCGCCGTCAGCCGCACACTCAGCCATATTGTTCACATGGCCATTGCTGTCTATAGCAAGCACGGCTACTGAAAGATTTTCAACATTCCACGATCCGTCCACCACAAAGGTATAGGTCCTGAGGGTCTCATTGCCGTCCCTTACTTCTCCCAGACCGTCTCCGAGGACAGTGGAAGAGAGCATCTTCCTTACCACATGACGATGGGTGTAGTCCTCCATGATCTGGCCGGTACCCAGGGTCTGACGTCCCTTGACCTTGTCCTCGACCACATAGGCCGCAAGCCTGTAGTTCATAGTCTTTCCTGATGCGAGGCGTGCCTTGACCGTAACGGTGCCGGTTGCAGGATCGTATGAAGACTCTACCGCCACGCCGCAATGGGTCTGTGTGTCGTAGAGTGACTTCTCGATGGTCTTGTCGCATCCGCCATCGTTCAGAAGACCCATGTCACGCATGTCGGTCACATAGGCAGGATATCCGCTCCATTTGAACATCTTCTGGAGTTCCTGCTCCTGCGGGATCGAATATTCGTCAGCGTTGTGGAAAGCAAGGGCAAATGCCTTTCCCTTATACTGTCGGTCCACAAGATAGTTGAGCACTGTAGCACCGTCCGGGCACTGTGCGCACCAGGTTCCGGTAAATTCCATAACGCACACATGACGCTGGAACTCCGTTCCCGATATCGCAGGAGTATCAAGTGCGCACTCGGCCGCATTGTCGCTGTACCATGTGCTTCCTCCGTCGGACGAACGCATGAGGATAGCCACCACCCTCATGTTCTCCGGATTCCAGCCGGCCTTGACCTCCATTGTCCTGGTCACCGAATATTCCTTGCCGGCTTCGAGTGCATTACCTGAATTCAGCCATGATCCAAGGATGTTGTCTCCTGCCATGGCCCTGAACACATTGTCGTGGACATAGTCTCCGTCCGCTCCTGCCTGACTGGTAACGATACCGTCCTCGAGCAGGAATATATGGTATCTGTATTCATCGGACACTTCCGATACGAATCTTGCCGTGACGCTGACAGTTGCGGATGATGCATCATACACGCTGTTGACACCGACTCCTGATACCGAAGGCCAGGCCGACTCCTGGTATTCGATCTCGGAAACAATCTTGGAATACTCGTTCACGATGTGCTGCGAGCTCTTCCTGAAGTTCAATGCAAAGAGAGGGAGTCCTGCACCTGAGCCTGTATTGACCTTATCATAGAACTTCGCATTTACAGGAAGCGCCATCGGGTCAGACAGACCGTTGTAGTCCAGATGGAACGAAACAGGGATGATCCTGCCGGGCATGTTCTTCTGCACATCCTTCAATGCTGTCGAAAGGATCGGGCAATATGTACATCCTGTGGAAGTGAACTGCATGGCTACCATCCTGCGCTCGGCATCAATTCCGCCACCCTGGTCGACATATCCGTCAGCATATCTGTAATCCACGGATTCTCCTGGCGTGAAGGTCACCGAATTGTCGATTATAGTCTTGCCGCCTGTCTCGGTAAGAGTGAACAGTACCACTCTCCAATCGTCTGAAGATGTGAGTTCCGGATGCTCGCATACCTTCTCCACCTTATACTCGCCGTCAGGAGAAAGTTCGAAGGCATCAGCCGACATTGCGTAGAAGTTTCCGGAAATCAACGTAACGATATCGTTGTATGTCTCCATCTGGCCGATATAGTTGACTGCCTGACGATTGTCCCTGACAAGGGCGATTCCAAGGTCATAGACACCTTTCTCGGATGCCTTGACAGAAGCCTTGACAGTCACCTTGCCGTTCTCCACCACGGACTCCGCCTTGATTCCTGTCTTTGCAGGATTCTGTGTCAGCTGATTTCTTACGAAGCCCTGGATGTCTCCGACTGTCCTCTTTCCTGATGCCTCCGCAATGGAATAAATGGCAAAAGGATAGCCGTCGTTGGAAGTGCCGAACCTTCTGAGCAGCATGGTACCCATATCCTGGCCGGCATTGTATTGAAGTGCAAACTCGTCACCGCTATGGAAAGCCATCACGATGCTGTGGTCCTTAGTGTAGTCATCGACATTGTGCAGAGCCTCCGTCATGTACGGACAGTACTGGCACCATGTACCCGTGATCTTGTAGATGAGGACATTCTTATGGAAGACCTCATAACCGAACCTGTTCTCGGATGTGACGGTAACCTTGTTCTTGCACCACACGCCGTCATACATGGCGCTGATGGTATATCGTCCGTCAACGATGCTCGTGAAAAGGTTCGGTGCCGCAGATGTTCCAAGGCCTGAACGCCATTCATCCAGTTCCTCGATGTAGAAGGACGTCTTTCTCAGCCCCTCCCCTTCCGTAAGGATCCTGCCGTTGATGTCCTTGATTGTCAGGGTAGCCACATCCTTTCCGTCCGACTCTATTACTGTCTTGTCGACGTACAGATAGAACTTCGTCAAGTCCTCAGGGTCCTGGAAACCATGACACGAAGACAGGAGAAGGGACGAAAGAATGATTATTATCTTTATTATCCTGCTCATATGAAACAGCCTAGAACATCATTGTAACAGAGAGGTTTGCACCGGTATAAGCCGGAATCTGCCTGCAGACTCCGCCGGAGCAGATGTAGCCTGCCTTGTAGCGGCCGTATCCGAGAGCCACCTTGGTCCTTGACTTCGAGTAGCTGAATCCTCCGTTGTAATAGTGGACCTTTGTCATGCCGTGGTTGTACATGTCAGCGGCATACACGCTCCAATGAGGTGCGAAGCTTACCTCAAGGAGAGCTGCCATCCAGTCCTTCTGATCCTCGTATGTGAACAGGTACTGGAGTTCCATTCGAGCTGCAAGCGAGCTAGTAAACTTGTAGAGGAGGTCAGCCACGATGATGTTTGAAAGGTATGTCGTACGGCTTGCTCCATATGAAGGAGTATATTCCTGGTATGACCAGAGGAGGGTTGACTTGAACTTCCTTGTCCACTGCTTCTCGATGTCCACGCTTATGTCACGGAAAAGCAGGTTGCCAGGCTTGAATGTGCCTTCCTCCTTGATGGTATGGTAAGTGGAGAAGTTTGCGTGGAGTTTCATTCCCCTCTTTCCACCAAGCCATGTGCCTCTCTTCACATTGTAGAACACATCGAGCTGACCGCCCATTTCGCCGCTGTTGGTGAAGATCGACGAAATCTCACCTGTCCTGGCGCCATACGGATGGAGGGTGGTAAGCATGTATGTGTACTGGGTACAGAGTGCAGGGACATAATTGAGCATGTTCACGTTGGAAGCGGCATCGGTCACCACCTTCGAGTCCATCCACTCAAGACGGCGGAGCGAAAGGTTCACTCCGAGTCCGCCGCCGTTGTAGCCGGTCTCGACCAGCTGGGCGTTTCCTCTCTTGCGGTGGTACATCTGTCCCTGTCCTGCATACGAAGTGTTGTAGTAGTATTTCTGACCGGCGTCCACATATTCGGCCTTGAGGAAGAATCCATGCGACTCAGCATTGAGTCTTGCCGACCATCCTGTTGAATTAGGCTTGCATCCGTCTGCAGTACGGTCAGCGTCAAGAGCTTCGTACCTGTCGAGCACCGAACCCTCGAGCGCAATGTACGCCTTGTCGATGCCGATGAGGTTGGAGAGTACGAAACTGAGGTCCGCACCCTTTACCTGGGTCTGCGAGAACTTCATTCCGAATCTCGGCATGCCCCAGAGAGCCTTGACGTTGAGGATGTCCTTGTATGAATATGTGATTCGGGCACCTGTGACTGCATTGTTCAGACCGATTGCCCTGTCTTCCCATGTCCTGAAAAGCAGTCCGCTTCCGAACTGGTCATATACGGTACCTGCTGTGATGGAGAAGTTCTCATCCTTCCAGCTTACATAGTAGTTTGTAAGATTCATTCCCTTAAGATCGGAAGAATATCCCACAAGTGCAGGAGCATAGCCCTCCACCTGGACTCCAGCTGTAAAGCGGTCGTTGTAATAGTCAAGTTTTAGGTAATTGTTCGAACCGAAATTACCGTCCGGAACAGTTGCCACAGTGCGAAGGTCCTTCAGGTAGTAATTGGTGTTCGTCTCGAAACTTCCGGCCACATAGCCGTCGTTCATGTCGGTTTCAGGCTCTTCCGCATACGCATTGAATGCAGCAGCTGAAACGAGCAGGAGAAAATATGTCAAAATGTTTTTCATCAGTTATCTTTGGATAAAAAGCTGGGTCAGCGCATACTGACCCAGCTTGAATATCTGAAATTCAAGATTTACTTGAAATAGTTAGGAACTTCGAAAGACATCGGCTCGTAGTAGTTTCCTTCGAGGTCACGCAATACCACGATGACTCTATCCGAAACTTTACCATCCTCATTCAAACCGATTGCATAAGGATTGTTCACTCTGAGCTGAGAGCCATCGTTGTAGTAGATGATCGGCTCTGCATTCTCGTAGAATGGACGATATGCCTCGAGGAGATCCTCGGCCCACGCATCAGCCTCTGCACCTGTCAGACCGAACATCTGTGCCCTGCTCTTGTAAGGAGCAAGAGTAAGATGCTCAGCGATCCTCTCAAGCGCTCTCTCATAAGCCTCACATACGCCATCCTCCCAGTAGATGCACTCACCGTCATGGTTGCCGGCTGCGAAATAAGTCGCAAATCCAAGGTTAGGAAGACCGTGTACATAGTAATCGTAAACGTTCATAAGCTGTCCCTCATGGAGCACACCGTTCTTGTAATAGTTAGGCTCGGTCATCATCTCGCCATCCTTGTAAGGAACGTATCCGTTGTCATAGCTACGGCTTGTGTAGTTCTCCATATATACCATCTGCTCCTCCGGACTCTTGAGGTTCATTCCCTCAAAGTAAGTATCCGAACCGCAGAGGATAAACGCAGTAAGGTTTGTAGGACCTGAGTAGTTGAATGAATAGTTTGCAGACATGTTAGAGTTCTCAGCAGCCCTGAAAGATCCCTCGATCCATGAAATCTCGATCTGTTCCTTCGCAGCATTCCATTCGTCTGTTCCCGCACGTACGATTACTCCGAGGTCAGCAGCAAGGGTTGTGAACTTCTTGTAGGCTGCTCTTGAATAGAGACCTGACTCATCCTTTGCAAGTACGATGATCACATGTTCAGCGCTCATTGAGAGTTCCTTGACCTTGATTATGCCATCCTCGCCGACCTTGCCGTTCCTATTCATAACTCTCTGTACCTCAGGAGCATCAGGATTTGCAGCAAGGTACTCCTGAGCGTCTGTCCTGTTGTTTGCACAATAGTCGTCGTTCTTCCAGAACTGGTCATTTGCAAGACCCACCCAATAGATGAAATCCGTTGCAGTACCGTTTGTCACATTCACCCTGAACGAAGCCTCGTCAGAACCGATGTTAAGGCTTTCAAGTTCAAGAGTGAGTGAATTGAAGGACACCTTTCCTGTTGTTCCAGACTTGCATACCACCTCACCGTAAAGTCCATCCTGACCTACAGCAACAGCATAAAGCCATCTTGTAGCTTCAGGTCTGATGCCTGTTATGACAGCCTCGGCAGATGTACCTCTTACTGTCATGCAAGACTCGGAAGCAAGGATCTTGCTCATTCTTATCTCATTTGAGGCAGTTGAATACCACTTTCCATCTTCCTCAGACATGAATGTATAATAGATGAGGGCAGCATCCTCAGATGTGATCTGAGCGGTCAACGAAGACGCAGTAGCAGTAAAGTCGCTTATGGTTGTCTCAATCGTACCTCCAGCAACGATGCTCTTTGTAGAGAAGGTCTCGGAGATGATGTCAGCCTCTGAATAAGTTTCCTTGCCTTCGATTACAGGCACCACCCACAAAGCGTACTCTGTACCAGGCTCAAGCTGGGTTCCTGCGTTCTTGACAGGGAACTCTGAAGCCTTGCCTTCAAAATTGAGAGCCTCTGTATAAGGATCGATGATCTTGTTGTTGATCTGATATACGATCTCGTCAGCAAGTGTCTCGCTCATCTCAGTCACACCCGCATAAACAGCAGGAGTACCGCTGATCGCAACCTTCACGTCAGCATCGAGGACTGTAGGGTTTGTGACACTGATAGAAGTTGAAACCGGAGCAATAGTCTGGATTCTCATCATATCCTTGACAGCATAGAATCCCGCGCCATCCTCTGTCTCGTTGTAAAGAGCCGGAATCGCCCAGAACACATACGAACGGTCCACAGGCATCTCGCCAGGGAAGATTTCTGTCACGAACTTGTTGATCGGAGCAGTCTCAAGATAGTATCCAACAGGAGTGTCCATTGTAGTGGTGAGAAGGTCACATACTGTCTCATATACGGCATCCTTGTCGAAATCCTCGGCGAACATCATTCCGTATGCATACTTCTGAATACCGAAGTAAGGCTCTACGACCGCCTTGAGAGGAGACACATTGTATGTCTTGAATGCCTCAGTAGAAAGATACATCTTCGAAACAGCAGCCTTGCCGCCAATCACTACGGAAACAACCTTGAGCCATCCTTCAGACTCGGCTGCACCCATTGCAACAAGCTCCTTTGTAGGCGCAGTCACCTTGAGATATGTCTCACCGGTAAGTTCCTCAGTATATTCATTCGCTCTCCAGCCGTCAGGTACCTGAGTCACATAATCAACCACTCCAGGCATCTCAAGAAGGAAGGACTGAGTCTTGCCATAGTCGATGAAGTACTCGGACACCACAGTATTGCTTACACTTGACAGCTTGAAGATCACTCCATTGTATCCGTCGAGGGTCACAGTTATCTCCATTCCGTTTCCGAAAGTGAACTTCACCGCATATACGTTTCCTGAAGCATCTGTGACAGGAGTGCATGAAGAGAACACCTGTACTACATCCTTGTCATCATAGCCTGTCTCATACTTCTTGCCATTGATCACAAGATAATATACTCCGTTCTCGATCTTCACGCTGATATCAGTGCCAACAGGAATAGGGTTGCCGGAATCATCCTTCAGCACCATGATGCTTCCATCAGGAGCAAAGGTTGCCCAGCACTTCTTTCCGTTCACTGTCGTGTACGTTACAAGTGAAGAGAAATCCGTTCCGGCAGGAAGGACCTTGAACTTAGTGCCGTCAGAAAGAGTGACGGTATACGACCCGTCTGCATTCTTCACGCATGCAGTAAGGGTTGCTCCGTTGGAAAGGAGAGCATTCAAAGCCTCTGTCTGATTGGTCAGTTCAACTTCAAGTTCATCAAGTCTCTGCTCGATTTCATCAAGCTTGTCCCACACCTCGTCAAGACATGAAGTCAAGGTAGTAACCGCCAATGAAAGACAGAGAAAAGATCTCAAAACGATTTTCATCCAGTTTTTCATAAGAAATTGATTTACGATTTTTTATATCTTGCAAAGATACTGTTTTTTACCGGATTACGACTCGCGAAACGACAAAAAAAGAGGCAGCCGTGCGGCTGCCTCCGTAAATTATGTGGTCGACTTGCAATTAGTCAAAGAGATGTACCATATCGAACTCAGCGCAGATTGATGAAACAATGCCATCCTCTACGTTGTATGCTGCAACATAGTAATCCTTCTTGTAAGAGCTGTAAGGGAATGTGAACACAGCCTGGCCATTCTCTACAGCAACCATCTGGTAGCCATAGTATGTAGACTTGTGACCATTCATTGCTACATTGTTAGGGAATACTGAACGGTTGTACTCGCTGTCAGTGATGTTGTAACCCATGATCTTTGAAGCACCCTCAACGTTTACAGTTACAGTGTATGTCTTTCCTGCCTCATCAAGAACGCAAGAAACGATGTCTACTGTAATGCTCTCATCGTAAGGAACTGAAAGAGTAGAGCACTTAACAGATGCAGGAGCACCGTAAACGCCGTCCTCACCCACAGCAACAGCTGCAAGATAGTAAGTCACACCTGGGTTGAGGTAGTCCTTCGAAACAGTCTCAGCCTCTGTCAACGGCATCTGATATGAAGCGAACAATGCCTCAACGAGCTCAGCGTCGTTCTCGAAGTTGAAATCCTCTTCAGCGAACCAGTCATAGAATACTGAACCTACACCCTCAGAGAAGTCAACGTCAACCTCGATTGAAGAGTAAGTAGTTACAGGCTTGCCGAACTCAACCTCGTATGAACCGCCGGCAGTCACGTCGTTAGTAGTGAACTCAACTACATAAGGAGCGAACTGTGTAGCGTAATCAGAGTACACAGCACCCTCAGTGTAAGGGAACACCCAAGCATAGTACTTGGTACCGAACATGAGCTGGTCGCCGTAAAGCTCAGAAAGCTTGATCTCATACTCACCGTCAACAACAGCATAGTCGTCAATGTACTCTGCATATCCGTTAACGAGGTACATCCAAGGTGTTGAGCTTTCCATGTAATCCTGGAGTGTCATTCCGCTCTCCTCGAACCATGCATCAACATATCCGATGAAGTACTTGGTAGCACCACCGAGATTGAGGTTAAGAGTTGCATCGTTGTGTGAAACGCCTGAAACCTCGATATCAACAAGCATGTGAGTGTAGTCAACATACTGAACAGTTCTTGGGTCTGGCATACCCTGAGCGTCAACGCCGCAGATCCAGAACACGAAGCTTGAACCGTACTCGAGCTCGCTGTAAGCCATCCATGAATAGAGGTCAGCGATGTTTGCTGTAATCTCGTCGATCTCATATACGCCCTCCTCATATGGTCTGAACTCCATGTTGTAGTTGTTGTAGAACATAGCAGATGGGTCGTAGTTAGGGAATGAATACTGCTCCTCGTATGCACCGAGATAAGCAGCAGGATCAGCCTTGAAAGACTCTGGATCAGTTGCGAAACCTACGAAGAAGTTAGTGAAGTTGTATCCCATAGAATCACCCCACATATTGAACTCCTCACCAGCGAAAGCGTTGGTGATGAACACGTTGCCACCCTTGAGAAGCTCGAGTGTAAGACCAGGACCTGTTGTGACAGAAATCTTGGCAACCTTGCACTTTCCTGCCTCAGTTGTTGCATGGATAAGGATTTCACCCTCTTCCTCTGCAGCCTCAGCAGCGAGCTGCTTGTAAGTAGGAGCGATTACCCAAAGAGTAGTCTCGTCAAGCATGAATGCTCTCCAACCGTCAGGCTTAGCCATCACATAGTACTCAGAGATGCCCTCTGCAGTAAGCTGGATTGCCTTTGTACCCTCATACTGGAGGAAGAACTCAGTCTTGCCGAGAACGAGTGATGAATTGTCCTCCTTGTAAACAGGAATGCTGTAAGGAGTACCACCGATCACGAGAATGATCTCGTCTGAACCCTCTTCCCACTGAACCTCAACGAGGCTGTCGTTGGCGATGATTCCAGTAGCCACGAATGTCTGACCACCGTCGTAAGATACAGAAACCTCAAAAGTCTCAGGATCAACAGAGAAAACGAGCTCTACGTCAAGTGCAGCATTGATACGTGCCACTTCTTCGTTGAGCTTATTCTCAAGAGCTGTAACCTTTGCCTTGAGGGCCTCGATTTCAGCGTTCACTGAGTCGAACTCGTCCCAGATCTTGCCACAAGAAGACACTGCGAGAAGCGAAAGCGCTGCTACGCAGAATGTTAAAAATGTCTTTCTCATAATTTTAATTTTGATTAATAGTTAATAGTTATAGTAGTAGTATTACTTTCTAGAATGATGCGGTCAGACTGAGGTTTGCACCTGTGTATGCCGGAATCGTACGGCACACACCGCCTGAACAGATGTAACCGGCCCTGTAGCGGCCGTATCCCGCTGCAACACGGATATGCGACATCGAGAAGCTTACACCTGCGTTGTAATAATGCATCTTCGAGTCACCATGATTCCACATGTCGCTTGCATAGACACTCCAGTGAGGAGCGAAATTGACTTCAAGAAGTCCTGCCATCCAGTCCTTCTGGTCATCCTTTGACGAAAGGTACTGGAGCTCAAGACGGCTTGAAAGCTTCGAGGTCCACTTATAGAGCAGGTCAGCCACGACGATATGGGCAAGTCCGATGTTCCTGCCTGTGGTCACGCTGATATGGTTGTAGTCCTGCATCGAATACATGAGGACGCTCTTGAACTTCTTTGTCCACTGCTTCTCCACATCGAAGCTGAAGTCACGCAGAAGGAACTCCGCACCCTTTGTGCCTCCGTTTTCATTGAGGGCGTACCAGGTAGAGAAGTTCGCATGCACCTTCATTCCTCTCTTTCCACCGAGCTTCGTACCGCGACGGAAATTGTAGAATGCATCGACCTGGCCTCCGATCTCGCCCGCATGAGCGAACTTGTCACCTATCTCCGGGCTATACGGATTGAGGGTCATGAGCATGTATGTGTACTGGGTTGACATCGCCGGACGATATGAAAGCATGTTCACAGCCGAACCGAAACCCGGCTCAGTGACTGCATAGCCATATATCTTCTGGTTCATACGCTCCATGCGTCTTCCGGTAAAGGTAAGGCCGAGACCGTTTCCGTTGTATCCGAACTCGACGAGCTGGGCGTTTGCATTGTCCGGCTTGCGTCCCTTGTTAAGGGCAAGTTCCCTTGTAAGGATCTGCTTGCCTGCATCGACGTACTCTCCCTTGAAGAAGAATCCGTCATAATCCACATTCACTCGTCCAGACCATCCGAAGATATCCGACTTGTATCCGAGGGCGATAAGTTCCTCAGGTGCAGCCTCATGCTTGTTCAGCACGGATCCCTCAACGGCAAGCGAAACGTTGTCCATTCCGAGGAGACTTGAAAGCGAGACGCTGAGGTCCGCTCCCGCTACATGCACGTCTGTAAGTCCAAGTCCGAAGAACTTGCCGTCACGTCCCATCAGGGCAGCGCTATCGCTGATCTTTCCAAGACGCGGAATGCCCCAGAAGGCCTTTACCGCGATCTTGTCCTCCCAGCCGTAGGTAGCCCTGGCGCCGAGAAGCGCATTGTTCAGTCCGAGCATCCTGTCTTCCCAGCTTCTGAAAAGAAGTCCACTGCCGAACTGGTCATAGAACGTACCTGCAGTGACAGAATACGACTTATCCTTCCATGTAACATAAAGATTGCTGAGAGTCATGTTGTTCTCAGAAATCGGATATCCGACCAATGTAGGAAAATATCCCTCCATCTGAAGACCGGCAGAAAGGCGTCCCTTGTAATAGTCCACCTTGAGATAGTCATTCGAAGCAAAGATATTGTCATTCTTGAGCTGCGGCTGATAAGAAGGGAAGAAGTTGTTCGCCTCATCCTCTACATATACGTTGTTGTTTGACTCAAGACTTCCTGTCACATAGCCCCAGTCCTTCTCCTGTGCGAAGAGGGACATGGAAACGGCAAGGGTCAGAATTGCAAGAACAGTTTTTCTCATGGATGTGTACTATTTGCGTACAGACTTCTTCACAGCCTCGAAGAGTTCGATCTCGCCACCCTGTACATATGCAGTGTGAGAGAATACGACCTTGCCCTTTGCGTCAACGACAAAGACATGAGGGACAACAGTAACGTTCATTGCGCGCATGAAGTCCTGGTTCTTGTCGAAAAGAAGAGTGAAGTCTGTTCCCCATCCTCTGCCCTCAGCGAAAGACTTCGCCTTGGCAAGCTGACGGCTGTCATCTGTAGAAACCGCTACAACGCGGAAATCCACTTCCTCGAGCCAATCCGGAAGAGCCTCATAGATAGCCTCAAGTTCGCGGATGCATGGCTTGCATGAAGTCGACCAGAATGAAATGATCATAGGAGTACCCTCTTCGAGGAGGACAGATGTGTCGAATGATTCACCCTTGGCATTCTCTACCATTACTGACGGAACCTGAGCCGCCGCCACTGCAGAAATGAACGCAGCAGCAAGTGTTAAAAGAAAAGTTCTCATAAAAATCCGGTTATTTACGATAAACGCATCCTTATTCAAGGACGTGCGAATAGGCAAAAGTAACGATAATTCTGTTTTTATGAAAATTTTTTTGCAAAATCAAACAGGCGGTACAGAGTGACGGTCTCCTTGGCCTCCTTGACATCGTGAACTCTAAGAACATCAGCACCTTGTATGAGTGCAGCCATATGCAGGGACTGGGTAGCCGGAAGGGCTTCTTCAGGCGATATTCCAAGGGCTTTGTAAACCATGCTTTTCCTGGAAATTCCCACAAGGATGCGGGGGCTGAAACCGGCGTAACTGCGCTTGAGGGAAGACAGGTCGGAAAGAAGGCTGTAGTTCTGCTCAAGTGTCTTGGCAAAGCCGAATCCGGGATCGAGGATCCAGTTCATTACGCCAGCCTTGCAGGCCCTGTCGGCAAAGTCGATGAAATAGGCAGCAACCTCTGTCGTAACATCCTCATACTCAGCCAATGACTGCATTGAAAGCGGGGGACCCTTCTTATGCATGGCAATGTATTCAAGACCCAGACGTCCCACAACAGGAAGCATAAGGGGATCATCCTCACCTGCAGAAATGTCATTTACGATGAAATCTCCTATGCAGTCGTATGTCCTTTCCACTACGGAAGACCAATATGTGTCCACGGAAAGGCGTACGTCAGGAAAGGCGGCCCTGATCTCAGGCAGGACTGACGAAAGACGACGCCACTCTTCATCCTCCCCCACCGGAAGGGAACCAGGTCGGGTCGAGCACGCGCCGAAGTCAATGATGTCGGCACCTTCAGCCACCATCTTCTCCACACGCCCAAGAGCAGCATCCACATCTGCGCACCTGCTTTCTGCGAAATAGGAGTCATCGGTAAGGTTGACGATGCCCATTATGTCTATCTGTCGTTTCGTATCCATAAGTAACGGCGAAATTAACAAATTTTCATTAACTTTGTGTGATAACTTAAATCAGAAGCACATGCTGGTAGTACTAGAAGGCCTCGACGGTGCAGGCAAATCCACCCAGGTAAAGAAGCTCAGAGCATATCTCGAAAGCATTTTCGGAAGTCTCGAATACATCCATTTCCCAAGATACGACGCTCCTGTATACGGAGACCTCATCAGCCGTTTCCTTCGCGGAGACTTCGGCTCGAACGAGGCCGTACACCCTCAGCTGGTAGCCCTCCTCTTTGCTGAAGACAGGCATGGGGCGGCTCCCGGCATGAAGAAGGTCCTTTCAAGCGGAGGCACCGTCCTTCTTGACAGATATGTCTATTCAAACATAGCATACCAGTGTGCCAAGCTGAAGGACAGCGAAGAGGCTGCCGACCTCAGGGAGTGGATATTCAATACCGAATACGGCGACTTCGATCTCCCGAAGCCTGACCTCAACATATTCCTTGACGTTCCTATCTGCTTCGTTGAATCGAAGCTCAAGAGCCAGAGAGGTGGTTCCGACAGGGACTATCTTGAAGGTGGCCAGGACATCCACGAGGCCGACATCCAGTTCCAGATCAAGGTCCGCGACATCTACAGAAGGCAGTGCGAACTTGACCCTCGCTTCATACGCATCGACTGCTCGGACGAAAACGGACAGATGCTCCCTCCTAACGCAATCTTTGACAAGATAAAGACAGTTGTTGACTCTGCAATAAAATAGAAATGAGGTATCTTCTTCTCAGACTGAAGCGCTTCTGCGGCTTCATCACAGGCTTTGTATTCTTCGTCGGTGGAATACTCAAACTCATGGACCCGGTAGGCGCAGGTCTGGTCATGGGAGAATACCTTGATTTCCTGCACATGGGATTTCTCGGTTTCTCGGCCAAGGTTCTCGGAACCGGCTTTGCCCTTGCCGAAACCATACTGGGAATCGCCCTCATCACTGGTGTATGGAGAAAGACGACAGGCATTGCAGCCATGGCGTTCCAGGCCTTCTTCACGCTTCTGACCCTGGCGCTGGTCATCTTCAATCCCGAAATGGACTGCGGATGCTTCGGAGAAGCCATCCACCTCACCCATATGCAGACATTCCTTAAGAACATCGTACTCTGCATCCTCATCTGTGCATATTTCTTCCCTACCAGGATGCTGGGACATCCATTGAAGAGGAAATACGTTTCGTTCAGCATCGTGACCCTATCCGTATGTCTGTTCACAGTATATTCATGGATGTACATCCCACTGATGGACTTCACAGATTACAAGGCAGCCGCCGCACTCAAGGCCGGACAGTCAAATCCAGGAGCCGGCGAAGAAATGTTTGATGCACTTTTCGTATATGAAAAGGACGGAGTCGAGGAGGCATTCGACCTTGGTCATCTTCCTGATTCCACATGGACATTCGTACGCACAGAGACAGTTGCTGCCGCCGGACCAGAGAATGAAGGACTCATTGACCTCTCATTCTACGACTCAATGGGCAACTACCACGACGAGATGGCAGCGGAAGGCAAGGTCATCGTAATATCGGTATACGACACAAAGATCGGCGGAAAGAAATGGGACGAAATCATGAACTTCACAAACGATGCTGAAGCCGCAGGATTCAAGACACTCATCCTGGTTTCAGGTACTGCTCCGGAAGGCATGAACTTCGACAATCTCTACATGGCAGACCGCAAGACCCTTCTTGCGATGAACCGTTCCAACGGAGGTGTCACATATTTCAGCGACGGATATCTTGTCCGTAAATGGGCCAGAAGAAGCGCCCCTGACTTCAACGGACTTCTGGAGCTCGATTCAGATGACGAAACGGAAATCATCACCTATCATGACACAGAAGGAAGCCTCGGTTTCCAAGGCTTCCTTTTATACGTATTCGCAGTGATGCTGCTGCTCTGACTTATTTCTTGTAATCGAACGGAGTCGAAGCATCGATAGGGACATCCACTGCATTGCATACTGCATAGCCGCCCTTTGTCTCCTTCGACACGATTACTGCGAGGTGGAGTTCCTCAACCTTCCAAGACTTCTTGAGATCCATCACGAAGGTCTTCTCCATTGTCTTGCCTGCCTTGATGGCGCCGAGAGGCTTTCCTGTCCACTCGCCGTCATGCTTTGAATCAACAAGGCGCACACAGTGCTCATGGGTGTTGTAAGAATCGTCAGCAAGACCTGTATTGTCAGCCTGTCTTGCATAGATATTATCCTCGAGAAGCCATGCACCTACTCTGTAGTTACCTTCTTCTGCAGCCTTGACAGAAACCCTTACAACGAGAAGTTTCTCGTCCTGATAAAGGACAGGATTCACTGAGATACCTGCATCTGCAGCCTGTGCCGCATTTGAGTTGACCACAGCATAAAGCGGTGCAGAACCTGACTCAGGAGAGAATCCTGAAGTAAAGTCGATATGCATGAAAGGATATGAATTCACCTTCGGAGATGCAATGTATGCAGGGTCTGCATTGCTGTATGAATGGACTGCAGCAAGCACAGCCTTGTCAGGAATTGTGTTGTCTGCAAAGAGTTCCCTGATGACACTGATCATGTTAGGACACCAACCGCACTCGTTGCCTGTGTACTGAGTAAGGAATGTACGGCGTACGAATGAAGTATTTGCCGGTGCCGGATCCTCAGCCACTGCAGGAACTGCTACAGAGATGGCCCTTATGGTCATGAGACCATTGTCATCCTTCTTTGTATCATATGTCATATGTGTTCCGTATGCTGCCCAGAACTTGTACTCGCCATCCTTAGAAGCGACGAAGATACCGCCGTCAAGATCGATCTCGTTGTCATCCTCGTCATAAATTGTTGCAAGTTCTGTCACATCCTCATCTCCAAGGAAGACCTTGATGGTAGCGGCATCTGTTCCGTCAGACTGGATGACATCCTTGTCTGTAGTCATGTAGAAGACCTTGTCATCTACACCTTCGTTGCCACCTTCTCCATTATCGTTTCCGCAAGCGGAAAGCATCACTGCCGCTGCGAGCAGTGATGCGTATTTGAATAAACTCTTCATTATCTGATTCTGTTAGGGAATTTCTTCTGGATGAGCTCGTCAGCCTTGGCCTCGAACTCCTCAACAGTCACCATCTTGCCCTCGATCACCTTCATAGGCTGAACGTCGATGATACCTGTTCTCTTCTTGTATGTCACTACAGGAATGTCTCCCGTAGCAGAAACGCTCGAAGCAGACGCACGTGAAGCCTTTGTCTTGCCCTCATCGTCATCCTCGTCATCCTCAGGCTCTGTCCATCCTCTTGTGAGCACGACCTCTGAAACTACAGGATTCTCAAGGATTGTCTGGTATGTACGTGAATCCATACCGAGCATCTGAGGATAGAATGCAGTTGTCTTTCCTGAATCGTCTGTGTAGAGAAGCGGCTTGATGGTGATTGTGTTCCTGTCAGCCGAAACCTCTACAGGGAATGAAGTTGTCCAACCGTCACCTCTTGTGATTGTGTAATAGTTGGCAAGCTCCATACCTGCGAAATAGAATGGAACGCTCCAGTTGCAAGACGGTGGAAGGAGTGATGAATCGAATGGAGCAATGAGTGAAACATTGCCGTTCTCGTCCTCTACTGCCTCGATGTACCACTTAGGACCGTAGTCATTGTAGATTGAAGAAACGTCGATTGAGCTGTACTCCTCATCGATGAAGAGCTGGTAAGGGCTCTTGGTATCAAGACGGCCGTATGAATCCTTGTCAAGCCATCCCATTGCCACGAGTCTGTTCTGATACTTGAGACGATGGTTGGTTACGTCCTTAGCCATTGCCTTGAACTCTTCCCAGAGAGCGTCCACCTTTGCCCTGTCATATTTTGTATTCTCCTCATAGTACTCATATACTGACTCAGGAAGCTCAGACGGATAATCATAGAGATTGTCTGCGATTGTGATCTTGGACTTGTGGATGAAGCTCTTGCTTCCAGCCGTTGCCGGCTGAAGGGTTGCTGTTGCAGTCCATTCGCCAACGAGATCGATATAAAAACTCTCCTCCACATAATCCTTAGGCTCAAGCCAAGGAGTAGTACAGTCTGCAACTGCAGGACAGTCCTCGATAAACTCGAAGCTTGTAAGGTCGTTAGGAGTATACTCCTCGTTGTATCCGAGGACAACAAGTCTTGTTGTCTCACCGTCAATCGATCCGATCTCGATCTCAAGACCCTCCGGAGAGTTGATCTTCTCGATCTCCTCCTCAGTGAAGTAGCTGTACTGCTTGTTGCCGGCAACAAGGCTGAAGTATGTAGCACCGCCGTTTACCGCGAGGAGCCAGTCTCTGAGATAGTTGGCACCATAGTAGCACTGGGTCACAGGGATGCCCTCCGCTGCTGTAGTACACTTGATGTTGTATACTGCATTGTATGGAGTAACCTTCTCATCCACTGCCACAACCTCGATGACAGGAGCATCAAGCACCTTCTTGGTTGTCTTGAATGTGTACTGCTGAAAGTTCTGGATTGTAGCCATATTGTTACCCATGGCGGTAACGAATACATGGAAGTCAGTATCCTCACCGATCGCATCCTGATAGTAGAAGTCAGTCAGCTGAAGACGGACGGCACCTGAAGCCACCTTGGTACCGAATGTATATGCACCGAAGAATGAAGTGATTGCCCACTGCATGTAATCCTCTCTTCCGTTGCAGAGTGTAACGACCTCCTCAAGCATTGCATCGTTGAAGATACCGATGGCGTACTGAGCAACGTTCTTGTCTGGATAGAACTCGAGAACGAGGTCGATAGGGCTTGCCTCCACGAGCTGCACATCAACCTTGCCGTCAAACGGCTGCGGCTCGAGAACGCGGAAATGCTTACGCTGGAAAGCACCTGTCCAATATGGGTCCATAGGAGATGTAACCTCATAGTCGGTAATGATTCCGAGGCTGCTCTGCTCCTTGTCTGGTGCACCAGGGCCCTCTGTGAAATATGTCTCGCTGAGGAGAGGCAAGTAGTATCCTGGATCCCATCCTGAAGGGAAGCCGAAATAAGTCGTCTCATCCTCTTCTCCGTCCATCCACGCAAACTCACCTGCAATGTAGATTACAGGCTCGCCCGGAGAGATCGGATTGTATCTGTAGTCAAGTTCAGGCTCGCCGTCTCCGTCTGAATCTTCAACCTCGTACCAGTTGAGATCCTCAGAGTAGGTAAGGCTGGTGCTTTCTGTCACAACATTGTTGTATGCATCACCATTGTAAAGAAGGTTGACATAGTCATTGTCCTTCTTGCCCATGTAGTTGTACATCATGATGTCGCACTGGCCGAATCGGATGGCATTGCCACGCTTCTTTGTCTCCTCAGGTACTGTGATGCGGACCTTGTATCCGTCATATGCCTGGTCAACTACGGTGATGAGTTCAGAAAGATTGTACTGACCTGTCTTGAAAGGGAGAGTCACGATCTCAGTATATGTGTCGTCGTCAAGTCCGGCAACAGCATAAAGATAATACTGTGTATTCTCCTGGAGACCTCTGCTGACTCTGATGACGTCATCAGGCCTTACTGCCTCGTAATATGCTCCGCTCTGCTTCGCCTCCTTGACGATCATGCGTGGGTTGTCGACCCTTTTCTCCTTTGTGTCAAGGATATAGGCAAATTCGACAACGCTCGGAGCAGTCACCTTAATATTCACATACTCAGGGCCTACTTCACTGACTGTAACCGAGAAACTGTTCTTCGAGTCAGGGTTACAGCCCGAAAAAATGCCGCAGATCACAGCCACGAGGCCGATCAGCGACAGTCTGATAAAGTTTTTCTTCATGGATTTTATATTTGTTTTTTACTTTGGTTTACTCCTGTAAATCGTGCAAATATAATTAGTTTTCAATTAAATCCACCTAAAGATTCTGTAAAATTGTCCTTTATACCTTATTTTATTATATTTGCACGCAAATAAACAAGACCAAGAAAATGAACAATCACCCACTTATGGCGGTATCGCCTATCGACGGACGCTATTCGCGTCAGACTGAACCACTTAGAGAATATTTCAGCGAATACGCCCTCATCAAGTACCGTGTCCGCGTAGAGATCGAGTACTTCATCGCGCTCTGCCAGATTCCGCTCCCTCAGCTTGCCGACTTCGATCAGTCGAAGTTCGAAGCCCTCAGAGACATCTACAGGAACATGACTCCGGAGGATGCTGCCAAGGTAAAGGACATCGAGAAGGTTACCAACCATGACGTGAAGGCTGTAGAGTACTTCATCAAGGACCGTTTCAAGGAGATGGACATCCTGAAGTGGGGCGAGTTCGTACACTTCGGTCTTACTTCGCAGGACATCAACAACACATCGGTTCCTCTTTCGCTCAAGGAAGCCATCGATGAAAGCTTCATGCCGCTCCTCAAGGAGGTACTCGGCCTCATCAAGGGCATGGCAGAAGACTGGAAGGACATCCCTATGCTCGCAAAGACACATGGTCAGCCGGCTTCACCTACACGAGTAGGCAAGGAGTTCAACGTATTCGCAGTACGTCTCGAGGAGCAGATAAGACAGTTTGAGCAGCTTACATATCCTGCAAAGTTCGGTGGTGCTACAGGCAACATGAATGCACATAAGGTTGCATACCCTGGCATCGACTGGATTGGATTCGGAAATGACTTCGTAGCATCACTCGGCCTCAAGAGATCGTTCCCTACCACCCAGATCGAGCACTACGACAACCTCGCATCCCTTTTCGACTGTCTCCGTCGCATCAATACCATACTCATCGACTTCGCCCGTGACATCTGGACATACATCTCGATGGAGTATTTCCGCCAGAAAGTGAAGGCAGGAGAGGTAGGATCATCGGCAATGCCTCACAAGGTGAACCCTATCGACTTCGAGAACGCAGA